>CEQU01097453.1_pt1 | contig 24931 bp, 16 predicted proteins | sample 531031 | NCBI WGS metagenome assembly CEQU01 (sample SAMEA2621216, study PRJEB7988) | marine metagenome | isolation source: saline water (ENVO:00002010), including
AACAGGCTCTTTTCAATTCAACAACAGTTAATCCGAACATAGCCTATTAAATTTATTTTTCTCCTACTATCTTCCATGTATAAACCATAACTTTTCTTGTATCCTGATTTTTATATATAGCTACTACCCACGTTTTTATATTTACATGTGAGAAGGACTAGTAATGTTTTCTCGTTTCGTTCTCACTTAGATGAAACGGTGAAAAAGCGCTAACAAAATACCCTAGCGATTTAGGCAAATGCACCTTTTGTGGCTGTACATACATAAACGTCGGCTAAATAACCTGTGGCAGCCTGATAATTGTCTTGCACAACTTTTTTAACAGCATCAACGGTATCTGAAGGTACCAACGCCACCACACAACCGCCGAATCCGCCTCCCGTCATACGTACGCCACCGGTTTCGCCAAGAACTTCGCCAATAATTTCAACCAGATAATCAATGGGTTTAACGGTAATTTCAAAGTCATCACGCATCGACACATGAGATTCTGCCATGGCCCGGCTCACCGCTAGAATATCACCCTTTCCAAGTGCTTCACTAGCTGCCAGCGTACGGGCATTTTCAGTGAGTACGTGCAGACAACGTCGATATACAACTTCAGACATTTCTGCTTTCTTTGCTTCCAACATGTCGAGCGTTGCGCCCCGTAATGTGCTTACACCCATCACGGCTGCACCTTGTTCGCATTGCTGTCGGCGCAAGTTATATTCGCTATCTACCAATCCGCGCTTCACATTGGAGTTGATAATCACAATTTGATGGGAATCGGGAAGCGGTGCATGCTGCAATGACAGCGACTGACAATCGAGCAACATAGCATGACCGGCGTGGCCCATGGCAGAGATCAGTTGATCCATTATCCCGCAGGAACAACCCACGAACTCGTTTTCCGCTTTTTGGCCTAATAAAGAAGCTTTAATACCGTCAAGCGGCAACGCGTAGAGTGTTGCAAAGGCTTTTAAAATTGCGATTTCAAAGGATGCAGAAGAGCTTAACCCAGCGCCTTGTGGCACGTTGCCAGTAACAACCAGTTCCGCCCCACCGATTTGTGGAAAGTCCGCTTGGAGGACTTTTACAACACCACGGATATAGTTCGCCCACCCTTGGTTGTTGTCAAACTGAATATCTGATAACGAAAAGGTGTTCACCTGATTATCATAATCAAGGGCGGAAACCATTACCTTGTCGTCGTTGCGCTTGCCTGCGGCAATCCAGGTACCAAAATTAATAGCTGCAGGAAAAACAAAGCCTTCGTTGTAGTCGGTGTGCTCACCAATCAGGTTTACCCGGCCTGGCGCATGCACTACGCAGTCAGGCTCACTCTGAAACGTCTCTTTGTAATGAGAAACCAGCGTTGAATTATCCATTGTCATTACCACTTTTTTTATAATGTACTGTTGGCAGTGCTTTTAATCTGTCTGCCGCTTGTTCTGGTGTCAGGTCGCGCTGGGTCTCTGCCATCAGCTCGTAACCCACCATGAATTTTCTCACACTGGCGGAACGCAGTAAGGGCGGATAGAAGTGCGCGTGCAATTGCCACTCGTCGTGGCTGTCAGCGTCAAATGGTGCACTGTGCCAGCCCATGGAATAAGGGAAAGACGTTTCGAACAAATTGTCATAACGCGTGGTGATATCACCTACAATTTGTGCCAGCGACAACGACTGTGCGTCGGTAATATCTGCCAGTGATTTCACAGGGAAACGCGGCAACAATAAGGTTTCAAATGGCCACGCAGCCCAATACGGCACTACCACTACCCAATCGTCATTGCTGCATACTACCCGCGACTGTTTCTCCATTTCGCGTTCGGCATAATCAAGCAACATAGTGCGATTGTGTTTTTCAAAATACTGACTAAAGTGAACTAGTTTTTTTGTCGGCTCGGTAGGAAGGTGCTTTTGCGCCCACACCTGTCCATGAGGATGGGGGTTCGAACAACCCATCATGGCACCTTTATTTTCAAATACTTGCACCCAGCGATAGGTTAGCCCTAAATCCGCTGTTTGTTTTTTCCAGCATTCAACCACAGCTAACCGTTCTGCATCGGTGAGTTCAGGAAGGGTTTTACTGTGATTAGGCGAGAAACAAATTACCCGGCTACAGCCTTGCTCGGCCTCAAAGTGAAAGAGTTCGTCTTCTTCTTTTGCTTCTATAGTATCTTTTTTAAGTGCTGCGAAATCATTCTCGAACACAAACGTGCCCGTATACTCTGGGTTCACCTCGCCATTTATCCGTGTGTTTCCAGCACACAAATAACACGTTGGGTCGTATTCGGGTTTTTGTTCTTCTGAAGGCGGCTCAGACTGGCCCTGCCAGGGACGTTTTGCACGGTGTGGTGAAACCAACACCCATTCTCCAATCATCGGGTTATAGCGACGATGTGGATCGTTTGTAGGATAAAAAGGCGTTCCCATAGTAGTTCTCACGAGCTGATTCCGGTTTAATTCGGAATGTAGGTTAAACGTTTAACCCACATCTTATAGGAAGGTAAAGCGGGAATCAATTCTCGCTAAAAGAAAATTTTATGTTAATAACAATAGCACAACATTTAACTTATTTTTGTGTGACGAAATGATACCGAATTACAGCATTATAAGGCTGCTCCGGGGTAATGATCGCACTGGGAAAATCCGGCTGATTGGGCGCATCCGGGAAGTGCTGAGGCTCTAAACAAAACGCACCAAGTTGCTGATCTCCCTGTAAATCGCCGGTATAACACTGTATTCCTGGCAAATCTGTATATAGCAACATGGTAATACCCGTATCTGCTGCACTGGCAATAGCTGAGGGTTCATCTTCATCACGAGCATTCAGCACATAATTGTGATCGTAACCACCAATAGGGTCAAATAAGGGATGGGACCCCGAACACAGCGAACCAATTAAGCTTAGAGAAGTAAAATCAAAAGGCGTACCGCTTACAGGGGAAAAATTGCCTGTAGGCCTTAAGGTGTTATCAACCTCGGTAATGCTATTTGCGTTCATGTAAAGGGCAATGGATTTGACCGATTTCTCACGACTCAGGGTAAAATACCCATGCTGGGTCATGCTAAATGGTGTGGCTTTATCCGTCGTTGCATGCAGAGTGAGGGAGAGCTCGTTATTGTCATCCAGCCAATACGTCGCTTCTACTTGCACGTTACCTGGAAATCCACTTTCACCATCAGCACTTGCGTGGGTCAGCTTTACTCCCACCGCACTTTCTGTGGAAACAACGTCAGCATGCCAGACTTTTTTATGAAAACCATTCAGGCCACCGTGCAGGCAGTGTTCCCCGCCATTTTTGTCCAACTGATATGTTTCTCCGTCGAGGGTGAACTGGCCGCCGCCGATACGATTAGCGTAACGTCCCACCAGCGCGCCGCGATAGCTTTCATCCTTAATATAGCCATTAATATCATCAAACTGTTGCACGCACTGGTGCAAAGCATCATCTATATCAGGAACTTGCAAACTGTGTATGATGCCGCCGTAGTTTAGTATTTCAACACTCATTCCGTTGTTATTTTCCAGTCGGAATAAGTAAACCTCCTGACCGTCGGTTTCCCCCAAATGTGTTTTGTGGCTTTTCATCTTTACTCAGTTCCCAGCAAGTGTGTTTTACACAAAAAATACAGTTTAATTACATCCAGTCCATTATGATAGCGCAAGGGTATACGTTTTCCTTAATTTATTTTGTGCGTTATTTTGTTTTTCTTCCTGTTAACAATAGTCGTGGATTCTCGAGAGAGGTAAAGGTAAAGTACTAGATAATGTTGGGGTGTATAAACATAGACCTCAAAAGAATATGCAGGTGTAATAAAATAAAAGTACAAGAGTCATGGCCACGATAAAAGATATTGCCGAAGCCGCCGGAGTGTCGCTTGCCACGGTATCGCGGGTTGTCAACGACGGCCCCAAGGTCGGCACTAAAACCCGTCAGCGCGTAAAAAAAATTATGGCCGAAATGGGCTACCGTCCCAATGCCAACGCACGAGCGCTTGTCACTCGTAAAAATACCGCTTTAGGTGTAGTACTGGCTGAATTGCATGACCCGTTTTTCGCCATGCTAGCGCATGGCGTTGAATCGGTCACCCGCAAAAAGAAAATTCAGATTCTGTTAAGCGCGGGCTCTATAGAAAAGGAAACTGAGCTTAGAGCCATAGAAACACTGATGGAATATCGGGTTGAAGCCATGGTGGTGCACAGTAAAGCACTGGATGATGGCACCCTGGTAAACTTCGCCAATCAAATTCCGGGCTTTGTGTTAATTAACCGCTTTATTCCCGCCATTGCTAATCGCTGTGTGTGGCTCGATAATGTCACCGGCGGTCGATTAATGGCAGAATATGCGATTTCACAGGGGCACACCAATCTGGCGGTCATTAGTAGCCAATATCGTATTGACGACCCTAACCATCGGCTTGAGGGAGTTCTTAACGCTATTGCCAATGCTGGCCTGACATTGCCAGATAGCCAGGTAGAGTACGCGACGCCGGATCAGGAAGGCGGCGAACAAGCTATGCAAAACCTGTTGGCCACCGGATCAAAATTTACCGCAGTACTTGCTTACAATGATGCCATGGCATCTGGCGCTATGACCATGCTACAAGACCAGGGAATAGCGGTTCCTGAGCAAGTGTCGGTGCTCGGCTACGACGATGTTTTACTCGCAAAATATTGTCGCCCCAAGCTCTCAACACTGCGATACCCGGTAGAAATGATGGCGGCAAAAGCTGCAGAGTTAGCCCTTCGATATGCCAATGGCGAAAAGCCTGAACCTGGAATCATGTTTAAATATACGCCCACGTTAATAAAGCGAAACTCACTAATTAGGCGCTAAATGACAAGTTGCATCACGGCTATGCAAATACAGCGCAATCGACATACTGTTTTTGCAGCAATGGAGCGTTTCTAGCCCGTCACCTAAAATACTAAAGCACGTTTGCCTAAACTATGCCGCTGAGTCCAGCGGCATAGTTCGCTAACATGGCAGATTTAGAGTGTCTGAAAACAAACCTCATAACGATACTGCTTTTTAGTTAACAAGTACTCTTTGTGAGTACTTGGGCTCCAGGAATCATCCCCATACTCCCATGTGTGCGTGATCAATAAACACGTAGAGATAACCACTGTCCTGTAGTTCATTAGTGTGTTTTGCTTGTGCTAATTGATCCTGACTAAAACGGCTGACAGCAAAATGAAAATCGCCGCATACTTTGACGTTTCCGGCGTTTAAAGCGTGACAGTGACATCGAAGACCATTATCAGATGGGAAAATATACGGTGTATGTAATGCATCTACAGGCTGTTCATACAAACCATATAGTGCACCTTCGCATCGGTCAGGGTAATTTTCGAAAGGCCCAAGCCCCTGCCATCTCACTAAATCATCTTTACCCAGAGGGTTTATCGCCAATTGGAGTCCCACCCTCGGCATGGGTGGTAACGAATCATCGAATGTGACTGTTACATCGAGCTTGAGTTGTCCAACACTGTCTACTGTGTAGCACCACTGAGTCTGTGCCTGAATCTTGCCTTTATAACGGTATTCGAACAGTGCGGTGATACGCACATCTTCACAGCTTTTAAGATAAGAAACGCCAACACAGTGTCGTTGCCACTTGCCAATTCCCGCGCGCTTCCATCGTGACTCCCAGGCATTGGGGTCCGGATTGTCTACCTCACTCACACCAATGTCGTTGTCTAGAGGCGCGCGGTAAAAATTGTCTTCCATGGGTAATGACAGCACAGACTTACCCACGCATTGCCATTCACTTATCAAACCGGTTTCTTTACTCACTTCAAATGTAGAGCTGTTCACCTTAACTTGAATTGATGTCTCAGATTCGACCACATTGATTGACTCCGCTATCGAAGATCCTATTACCGTTGGAGCAAGGCCAATACGATTAGTAACAGCAAATTGTTCTGCCATCATTTCGTGCTCTGATTGCGCCCAAGAGCAAGATTGTTTCAATACAATTTGGATATTGATGTGGTACAGCGCCCCCGGCTGTTGCTCATGAGCCGAATGGATGATGTACTGCTTAGACTGTTGTGGCGCTAATGAAACATCTTCACGCCCGCTTTCCACTACCACACCATTTTCCAGTAATTGCCAAACCATCTGTTCGTTATCTGTGTGCCTGAACAAATACTCACTGGTGAGTTCAACTGAATAGGCACCCTCAGATTCTTGCAATGATGCTGTGATTTGACGCTGACAGTATTTGGCCTCAAATAATGTCGGGTGCGGTGTCCGGTCGGGAAATAACAAGCCGTTGATACAGAATTGCCTGTCATTGTAGGTATCGCCGAAATCACCACCATAAGCCCAATAAGATTGACCTCGCTCATCGGTTTTTTTCAGGCCTTGGTCTACCCAATCCCAGATGAAGCCACCCTGCAAGCGAGGGTAACTGCGAAACGCATCCCAGTAATCAGAGAAGCTCCCTAAACTATTCCCCATGGCGTGGGCGTATTCACATAGAATAAGCGGTCGGTTCTCACCAGGTAGCGAGACCCACTTTTTAATTGACCATTTCGGTACTGCTTCGTCCTCAACATCAGTATCTACTCTGGCGTACATTGGCGCGATAATATCAGTGGCACTGGTATCAGCGCCGCCGCCTTCGTATTGCACCGGGCGAGAGGGATCATAGGCCTTCGACCAACCATACATGGCATCGTGGTTAGAGCCATGTCCACACTCATTCCCCAACGACCACACTATCACCGATGGATGATTTTTATCCCTTTCGACCATTTGAGTATAACGCGCCATAAACGCACCAGCCCATTGTGGGTCAGACGCTAAACGCCCCATAGGAAACATACCGTGGGTTTCGATATTTGCTTCATCGACAATATAAATCCCGTACTCATCACACAAAGAGTACCACCTGGGGTGATTAGGGTAGTGCGCCGTTCGCACAGCATTGAAGTTATTCTGTTTAAGCAACCGAATATCCTCAATCATGTCTTCCTCGGTAACCGCATGTCCCCGAGTCGGGTGGTGTTCATGACGATTTACACCACGGATTAGGATCGGTTTGCCGTTAATGCATAACTGCCCTTCAATCATCTCAACATTGCGAAAGCCAATATCGTAAGCTTCAATATCAACGGTACTGTCTTGTTCATCCAGGAGCGTTACCACTAAGCGATAACGGTTGGGGGTTTCCGCTGTCCAGTATTTTGGCGCAGCTATTTCGACTGATTGAAACACCACATCCTGCCAACCGCCTTTCTCATCTATACGCCTGTTGTTGGTAGTTTCAGTACTTTGTGTACCTACTGGCGTTTCACCGTCGAACAACTGGATTTTCACTTTATAGCTTGCAGGCGCCTGAACGGCGGTACGCACACTTACTTTACCATCGCGATAGCAAGCATCTAACGAGGGAGTAGCGAACACGTCTTTAATGCAATAAGTCGGTTTACTCAGCAAGGTTACATCCCGAAATATACCACTCATCCACCACATGTCCTGATCTTCCAGATAGCTTCCGTCCGACCATCTGATGACCATTACGAACAGCGAGTTATCACCTTGTTGTAGCACCGAAGAGAGATCAAACTCGGCGGGTAGGCGGCTATCTTGTGAATAACCTATATATTGCTCGTTACACCACAAATGAAAGGCACTGTTCACACCGTCGAAAATTATATGATTGCGTTTTTGCAGTTGTTCAGCGGAAACATTAAAAATCTTACGATAACAACCTGTTGGATTATCATCGGGAACATGGGGAGGGTTAACAACAAAGGGATATTTCACATTGCAATAAATGGGTTTATCAACACCTTGCAACTGCCAGTTTGACGGTACGGGAATTGTTCGCCATTCAGACGCTACCTGTTTTGGCAACAGGTTTTTAAGCGCATCATCAGGCACTGCTTCAGGACTCTGATACAAACAAAAATCCCACTCGCCGTTGAGAAGTTGTCTCTGCTGCCCAGTATTAGCCAATGCATCTGAAAGGGTTGAAAAGCCATTAAGTGGGCTATGAGCACGAACTTTGTTTCGCTGAATTACAGTGGGGTTTTGCCAATCTTGCCTGGCAACAACAGTACTGATACTGGTCATAATAATGCTCCTGAGAGGACCTCAAATTTCTGCTTCGCACTATAGCCAACTTCGTCCAATTGCATTATGCTCAAAGCTATCTTTTATTTATCCATAAATATCATATTACATTTTGCTAACATCATTCACCGACATCGTAAACATTGGCCCCGACTGCTTAGAGCGCTTTATTGATAGCGTGAATGCACCTGAAATAGGCAGCTTAGATATAGAGTTAGCGGGTTGTTCAAATTTATCAGGCGAGTATCGGGTAGGCAGAGCCAGCCCCACCAATCACACCCTGTTCTATACCCTTGAAGGCGCTGGAGTTGTGCGTACGCCAGATGGCGAATACCCTTTACCTCAGCATGGGTTGGCAGTTTTAAAAGCAAATGTCTCCTTTGAAGTAGAAATTGTCGATGCCCACTGGGACATAATTTGGCTAAACCTGTCTGACACATCCCGGTGGCATTCAATTTACGATGTCAAAGCGCCGGTTATCGAACATTGCGAACTCGAGGCTGTACATCACGCCATGGAGATTTTGTATATTGAACAGCAACCTAGCCTGCGCGCCGCTTTGCTGCCGATCATTGAAAAACACCTCAGTAAAACAGTGCTGTCTTCAAATACACAGCAGAAGCCCGACAGGCTGACCCAGCTTTTTGCCCATGTGAACAACCAATTACAACTACCGTGGACAGTACGAACCATGTGTGAACGGGCACATTATTCAGCCCCCCATTTACACAGGTTGTGTTTAGCGCAGTTTGGCAGAAGTCCAATCCAGCAGTTGATTTATTTAAGAATGGAAAGAGCGAAGAAGTTACTAATCAACACAAACTGGCCAATCTCTCATATTGGCCAATACGTGGGTTATCCGAATGTATTTAACTTTTCAAAACGCTTTAAAAAGTCAGAGGGGTTATCACCTTCTGCTTTCAGGAAACAGCTTTAACATCTGAGACGCTGTCGCTGATTTGAGACGTCATAGTGGAAACTTTTTCCACAATATATTGCTCTAGGTTCGCCTTTTGTGCCTCTGACAACCGCAACCCCTGCTTTGTTCGACGCCAAATAACGTCTTCAAGAGTACGCGCCCACTCATGCTCAATGAGGTAATCTACCTCGGCCTGATGCATGCCACTGCCAAAATCCTGGCCCAATTCGGACACTGACGATTTACCTTGCAGGAATACATAGCACAGCTTGCCATATTGACGTACGAAGCGTTGTACTTGTTTGTCGCTCAACCACGGAAAAGCCTGATTCAGCTCATCGGTAAGTTGTTGCTTGCTGGCAAACTCCCCCCCCGGAAGGGGTACTTGTTTAGTCCAGGCATCTCCGGCATCAGAGAATACTTCACAAAGCTTATTCACAGCATGTTCTGCCAGCTTTCTGTAAGTCGTGATCTTGCCACCGAAAATATTTAGCAGCGCTGGCTCACCTTCCCTGCCCTTTAGCTCAAATTTGTAGTCACGGGTAAGTTCCTGTGCGGACGCATTTTCTTCTTCAAGCAAAGGCCTTACACCACTGTAGCTGTGTACGATATCCTTAACGGTAATTTTCGTTTTGAAGTACTTATTTGTTATAGTTATCAGATAATCTGTTTCTTCCTGTGAAATACTTGCAGCACGTGGATCACCAGTGTAATTTTCATCTGTGGTGCCAACCAGTGAGAAATCATCTTCGTAAGGAATAACGAATACTATTCGCCCGTCTTCGTTCTGCAGGATGTACGCTTCATCTGTGTCATACAATTTCGGCACAATAAAATGGCTGCCTTTCACCAGGCGCATGGCATTGGGATTTTTAATACCTGAAACCCGACAAAGAAATGAAATTGCCCATGGACCAGCGGCGTTTACAATGGACTTTGCCAGCACTTTAAACGTTTCTTCCCGTTCATTGCGCAAAGTCACAGTCCAGTATTTGTCGCCTTTCTCCGCGCTAACCACTTCAGTACGTACATGAATTTGCGCACCTTTATCCTGAGCCGCCATAGCATTGAGCACAACTAAGCGAGCGTCATCGACCCAACCATCTGAATATTCGAAACATGTGGTAATTTCATCTGATAACGGGCTTTCCTTACCAACGGACAATTTCTTTGAGCGGGGAAGAACATTTCGCTTTGCTAGTGAGTCATACAAGAACAAACCGGTGCGGATCATCCAGGCCGGACGCAAGTGTTTCTGATGAGGTAATCTAAAACGCAATGGCCACATAATATGCGGGGCCTTGGCAAGCAGCACTTCACGCTCTGCCAAAGCTTCTTTTACAAGGCGAAACTCATATTGCTCAAGATAGCGCAGTCCACCGTGAATAAGCTTGCTACTGGAAGACGACGTGGCGCCGCCCAGGTCGCCTTTCTCACAAAGCGCTACAGACAAGCCTCTACCTGCCGCATCTAGAGCAACACCTGCACCGTTTATTCCACCTCCAACTATAAGGACATCAACGACAGCCAGGCCTGATTCAGCGTTATCCACCATGAATTAACTCTCTTAACTTTTGTCACAATATAGGCTATTTGAACGCCAAAAAGAACACAAGTCAACACAAAACGAAAAATAACGAACATTCATGAAGCTAGAAATATGTTTCTAATAGTTTTATTTTTTAGATCTAAACTGGGTTCTTTAAAGTCTTTGTCGCGCATCACAGACAGTGTGCGTCCTAAAAATGGCCTGTGGAAAATGACTAGAATTGACGAACACCTCGCGCGCTGATATCAGGCTTTCACAAACTTAATATTATGTTCTTTAATTATTGGAGCGATTGAAGCAGGAGGTGTTCTATCACAGACTAAATAATCGACTTGGGACAAATGGCCTTGCTCGACCATGGCCTTACGTTCAAATTTAGAATAGTCAGCAGCCAGTATAACCGTTTGTGTATGTTCGATTATGGACTGAGAGACCTTAACTTCGCGGAAGTCAAAGTCGAGGAGCGCACCATCTGCGCTTATACCACTAATACCAATGATGCCGTAATCCATGCGGAACTGACTAATAAAATCACAGGTCGCTTCCCCAATAATACCGCCATCTCTGAACCTTACTTCTCCAGCGGCAATAATCACTGAAAAATCTTCCTTTGCAGACAATATGGTCGCCACATGGATATTGTTAGTTACAATGTGCAAATTCTTGTGATGCAGCAATTTTGTTGCAATGAGTTCAGTTGTAGTACCGATGTTAATGAACAATGAAGCACCATCGGGGATCATCGCTGCAACAGCATCAGCAATACGCTCCTTCACTTCCTGATTCTGTGTTTTTCGTTCTTGATAGGGGGTGTTTTCCCAACTTTTTGTCAGCCCGGCCCCCCCGTGGTAGCGACTGACCTTACCTAAATCCGCCAGTTGATTGAGATCTCGCCGGATAGTTTGTGGCGTGACATTACAATGTGAAACCAGAGCGTCAATCGACATAAACCCGGTTTGTTTTAATAAGTTCAAAATTTTTTCGTGGCGCTGAGTTTGATTCATTTGATCTATATTTCCTTTTATACCTCAATAAATTATACAATATTAAACGTATTTTTAACATGTTCATATTGCAGTCAAAATGTTCGTTTTCGAAAATTTACTATTGTTAATCAGCTGTAAATAATGCAAACTGCTGTCAAATAGCGTAACGGAGTGTTTACTTGAACAAGTTTATTCTCGCCATAGACCAAGGCACGACAAGTTCCAGGAGCATCATTTTCTCTTCTGAAGGTAGCATAGAGGCAGTTGCTCAAAAAGAATTTCCCCAACACTATCCACATGATGGTTGGGTCGAGCATGATCCTGAGGAAATTTGGGAAAGCGTTATCCTTACGTTAAAAGATGTTTTCAATAAGTGCCAGGTGACACCAAATGATATTGCCAGTATCGGCATTACTAATCAGAGAGAGACTACCTTGGTTTGGGATAAGCAAACCGGTAAACCCGTATATCCGGCAATCGTCTGGCAGGATAGAAGGACCTCACCTCTTTGTCGTGAGTTAAGCGAACACAAGGTGCTTGTTGACTACATTACCGAAACCACCGGTTTACTACTTGACCCTTATTTTTCAGCTACCAAAATTGCCTGGATCCTCGACAATGTAGATGGTGCTCGGGAAAAGGCGGAAGCAGGCCAGTTGCTATTTGGAACGGTTGATACGTTTCTGATCTGGCGACTGACTGGTGGCCGGTCTCATAAAACTGATGCCACCAACGCGTCGCGTACCATGTTATTCGACATTCACAATCAGAAATGGGATGCCAAATTGTTGGATACCTTTTGCATACCAGAAGCCATGTTGCCTGAGGTGTTGGACTGTGCGGCTGATTTTGGCTTAGTTGATGAAAGTATATTGGGTACATCTCTTCCTATTGGCGGTGTAGCTGGCGACCAACAAGCCGCGTTAGTAGGCCAGGCCTGTTTTGAAAAAGGCATGGCCAAAAGTACCTATGGAACCGGTTGTTTTATGATCCTAAACACCGGTGAGACCCCTCTCAAATCTGAAAACCGATTGCTGACCACCGTAGGTTATCGCCTGAATGGCAACACCACATACGCGCTGGAAGGCAGTATTTTTATGGCAGGCGCAACCGTTCAATGGCTGCGCGACGGTCTTAAACTCATCGATGATGCTGCTGAATCAGAAGCGCTCGCCCAGCGAGCCCGTCGCGATAATGGTGTTTTCTTAGTACCAGCCTTTACCGGCCTTGGCGCACCCTACTGGGATCCCGATGCCCGTGGTGCCATTCTTGGGCTAACACGGGATACCGGCATTAGTGAAATCGTAGCTGCAGGACTACAATCTGTATGCTATCAAACTAAAGATCTACAAAAAGCGATGGAAAGTGATGGTGCCCGACCGACAACTATTCGCGTAGATGGTGGCATGTCGCGTAATGATTGGGTCATGGGCTTTCTTTCTGACATTCTTGGTGCAGAAGTAGAACGCCCTGAAGTCACCGAAACTACAGCGTTAGGTGCTGCATTTCTAGCTGGATTGCAGGTTGGTGTATTTAAATCTGTAGATACACTTACTGAATGTTGGAAGAGCGACAGTATCTATTCACCCAGACTTTCAAAATCTGAACGGAATCATGCGTATGAAGGGTGGAAAAATGCTGTTAAACGTATCAGATGTAGTTAGGTTTTGCGCTCTTCGTGCGAAAAATAGCTTTTAGCCTTTAATTTGTATACCAAAGTTAATTAATAACATAAATATAACATACTTTAATTATGTTATAGTTTACCAAATTATTGAGGAAAACGTTTACATTAGTTTAACTCAAAATAAGAGGGAAGCCTTTATTTATAAGCGAATCACAATAGTTTCGCTGTAAGTGAAGACAACCCAAAAAAAATGTGAAAGTCATGTTTAACACTTTCAAGTGCAATTATAAAATTCACTGACTGCAGGCTATTGTCAGTGTTACATGTTGCCAAATCACGGAGAAAACAAAGTGACACATAACACCAAGAAATCTAAGTTTGTCCCTATCGCAAAACGCTCCTTGCTGGGCGTTGCTATTGCCTCTGCCTTACACACGCCAATGGCATTTTCTCAGGACGCCTCAGCGGACGGTAACGTAGAAGTTATCGAAGTTCGCGGTATTGTGAGCAGCCTGAAACGCGCCATGTCTGATAAAAAAGAAAGTATGGCTGTGTCTGACGGTATTGCTGCCGAGGATTTGGGTAAATTCCCGGACCTGAACGTTGCGGAATCGTTGCAGCGCATCACTGGTGTCTCTATTGACCGAAGTGGTGGTGAAGGTCAACAGGTTACGGTCCGTGGCTTTGGCCCGCAATTTAATACTGTACTGGTAAATGGTCGTCAATTAGCCTCGGATGCCGATGGTCGTGCGTTTAACTTTGACGTATTGGCAGCTGACCAAATCACTGGCGCAAATATTTATAAAAGCGCCGTTGCTAACATGCAATCCGGTGGTATCGGTTCTACCATTAACGTTAGCACAGCTCGCCCCTTCGACTATGACGGCTTTCAGGTCGTTGGCTCTTTAAAAGGAATGTATGAAGATCTGTCTGAGGAAGTATCTCCACAGGCAAGCTTCCTGGTAAGCAACACTTTTGCTGACGACAGATTCGGTGTTCTACTAGCTGTTTCTCATCAAGAACGTCAGGTTCAAATCAACCGTATTCAAACTGGCGGATGGCGCCCAGGTTTGACACTATCAAATCGCAATGACGGCATTTTGGCTGATAATGTTTACTTCCCAAGAAACTGGGACCAGATTGTTGACCAGCAAGACAGAACCAGAACGAATGCATCATTAGTAGCGCAGTTTGCACCGAGCGACGATATCACAATTACACTTGACGGCTTTGTATCTAAGTTCGAAGTAGATTCACAAGTGACTGACTTAGCCTCTTGGTTCGAACCTGACCGTGTTGGCTCTGCGACTGTTAACCCAGACACCGGCACAGCTATTCAGTTTACCCAGGAAATTGATCTGCACCAGGGTAGTGGTAACCCAGCATCAGATTTCGTATCACACACCCGTAACCAACGTGACGTGACCAACAACGGCTTTGGTTTGAATGTCGAATGGCAAATCACTGATTACCTTGTTGGTAAATTCGACGCCTCTCATTCAACTGCAGAAAATGATATAGCTGGCGATGCGCGCTTTAATGTAATAGGTATTATTAATAACTATGAGTTCGACGGTACAGGTAGCATCCCTACCGTTATTCACGACGGTTTTGGCAATGGCTCACTGCCTGATATCAACTTAAACCGTCTACACTACAACGAGTTAGGCAATCCTCGTGCATCTGAAGATGAAATTACCGAATTCAAAGGTGATTTCACTTATCTTTCAGATTCCGACGTGTTCCAGCGCGCCAATTTTGGTGTGTTGTATTCAGAGCGTGAGAAATACAGCTATCAAGAATTTGGGAACCAATGTGCATTTTGTGGATACAACGAGGTTGCACCGGTTGACGCGCTTGGTATCCGCGAGTTCACTGCGAACAACTACTTCGGCGGACTGATTGATACCTGGTATACTTACGATGGTGATGCTTACCTCAACTACCTAGCCTCACAAGGCGCACCTGTTGTTGCCTCACTGGCTTCTAACCACTATACCGTGGAAGAGGAAGTATTGGCCTTATACGCACAATTTGAGTTCGGGTACGACCTTGGCGATATGCCTCTTAACATTAACATTGGCGCACGTTACGAAGAAACTGACGTAAGTGTTTCAGCGGTTCAGGCATTTCTGCAAGATATTATTCCTACAACAGATTTAACGTTATTCCAAAATGTGCCTGGTCCGGAAGAAAATATTACTGGTACCTCATCTTATTCAAGCCTGTTGCCTAGCATCAATGTGAAGTTAGAGCTGGAAGAGGACATGATACTGCGTTTATCGCGTTACGACTCACTGAGCCGCCCAACTATGTCGCAAATGTCTCCGGCAACCACGTTTGGTGAGCCACGTCGTCAGAATCTGACTGCGTCTGGTGGTAACCCTGCACTCAAGCCTTTTGAAGCGGAAAACTGGGATTTGTCCTTCGAATGGTACTACAGCGACGACAGTATCTTCAGCTTTGCTGTATTCAGCAAAGAAGTTGAAAACTTTATTGTCACCCTGTCTGGTGAAGAATCTTACACCATGAGCGCGCGTTCAGCGGATAATGGATTCCGCTGTACCTCTGCTGATTGTGTGGTAGGAGTTTCACTTGACCCAGCCAACCCTGATGTAGACGTGGTTGCAACTACAGAAGAACTCAATGGTGCTGCTGAGGTGTTCACTGTCACCCGCCCGCAAAACGGTGAAACTGCTACTGTGACCGGCTACGAAGTTGCTGTCACACACGTGTTTGACAACGGCTTTGGTATTACTGCCAACGCTACAGTGGTAAGCAGTGACGCAGAAGTCAGTGGCGATACCACCCAAACCTTCGCACTCGAAGGCTTAGGTGATTCACAAAACCTGATTGTCTTCTATGAAAAAGACGCGTTCCAGGCACGTGTTGCCTTTAACAATCGCGAGTCCTTCCTGTTCGCCCTCGATAACACCTCTGTGGGTGGTGCGACTGGCGAACCTGTGACCACTAAGACTTACGGTCAATGGGACGTAAGTGCGAGTTATGACATCAACGAAAATTTCACTGTTTTCGTTGAAGGCATTAACGTGACAGGCGAAGAGTTGACACAGGTAGGCCGTTTCGGCGACCAGGTTTACTCAGTAGAAGATAACGGCTCCCGCTTCGCGCTGGGTGTTCGCGCAACCTTCTAATAATACAGGCAGGGACCTTCCCTGCCATTTATCCATGGGTTACCTGGATCTTCACCAGAGTCTATGGATAAATGGCACATCCTAACCAAACTGACGAAAACTACTATGATACAACCTTGTTCGGCCTCCCAAAAACAGCGCATTGTCATCGTCGGTGGCGGCACCGCCGGATGGCTAACGGCAGCCATAGTTGCGGCTAAACACAAAATAGCCAAAGGTGAGTGTGCCCTGGACATCACCCTTGTTGAAGCCTCAGACATTCCCACCGTTGGCGTGGGTGAAGGCACGTGGCCAACCATGCGCAATACCCTTAAAGACATAGGTTTATCGGAAAAAGACGTATTCCGAAAGTGTTCAGCAACCTTTAAGCAAGGTGGCAAATTTGTTAATTGGGTACACGGCAACGGTGATTTCTACTACCACCCATTCACGGTTCCTTTGGGTTATGGGCGCATCGAATTAGCGCCGTATTTAGACGATATATCCCATTTTGCGACTTCGGTAAACTTTCAGCAGCATGTATGCGAAAAAAATCTTGCTCCGCGCACCTTATCTGACAATGAATACAGCAGTGCGCAATCAAATTATGCTTACCACTTAGATGCTGGCGCATTTGCTGATATGTTGAGAACTTTCTGCAAAGAGGAGCTTGGCGTTAAGCACCTTGTGGCAACAGTAGACGGTATCACCAAAGAAGGTAGCGATAGCATTGGCAGTATTACGCTGAACAATGGCGATACCTTGCATGCCGACCTATTCGTCGATTGCTCAGGCTTTCGCTCACTGCTGCTAGGGCAAACACTAGGCGAAGACGTCACATCCACCAGCGATGTACTGTTCAATGATACAGCGCTGGCGTTACACGTGCCTTATGAAGAAGACTACGAAATTAAACCCTACACCCAGGCAACTGCGCAGGAAGCAGGCTGGATTTGGGATATTGGGCTAACCAGCAGACGCGGCGTTGGTCACGTTTTTTCTTCCCGTTTTATGGGCGAAGACGAAGCCTGTAACACACTGATGAACTATGTGGGCGATACACACAAAGATCTCAGTCCCCGCGTGATTAAATTTGAATCGGGTTATCGCAAGACACTTTGGAAAGGCAATTGTGTTGCCGTTGGCCTAGCGGCGGGGTTTGTCGAACCACTTGAAGCCACAGCACTCATGCTCATTGAAATTTCGGCCCGTTACATCGCCGAACAAATGCCGATGCCTGCGTCAGCCGCACCGGTTGTTAGCAAGCGATTTAATAAACAGATGAATTATCGCTGGCAGCGCATTATTGATTTTCTAAAGTTGCATTATGTGCTTACCAATCGCCAGGAACCGTACTGGCTGGCAAACAAAGACCCACAAACCATTCCTGATTCGTTGAAAGAAGACATGGAGATTTGGCGATACCGCGGGCCACAAATAGCTGATTTTTCCGCAGCCATTGAGCTTTTCCCTGCGGCCAGTTATCAGTATGTGCTTTACGGAATGGGGTTTTCACCGGATTTTTCTCTACACGGTCATTTAAACAATTTGGGGCCAACTGCGACGTCTTTGTTGAACCAAAATCAATTAATTACCGAGCAAAAAATGCAGGCGCTGCCCAACCATCGTGACTACATCGAGCAATGGCTTAGCGCCTAGGACACTGAACATGCAGAATTTTGAACCTGTAAATGCACAATCCCATAGTGAAATGCGTATCGACGAACTGCAATTGCCAATGCTGTTCGAACGCTTTCATTTGGTTAACGTCGAACTGAAAGAAGCGGTGCAGGCTGCCAGCGAATATCCGCTGTTTTTTAGCAGAGTTGCCAACAGCCAACGCTGGGCTATTTCGGCCCTGTGCGGGTTTGGACTCAACGAAAATGTATTTGTTCAAGACAACGAATGGCTTGCACACTACACACCATTGAGTTTGCAAACATTGCCATTTTCCTTACAGCGAGGCGAAGGAGACAGCGAAAGCGCGCTATTGCTGGACACAACATCGGCTGTGGTAAGTACGCAAAGCGGCACCGCATTGTTTTTATCCAGCAAACGTCCCTCTGCTTTTTTAGACAGTAAGCGAAAATTGCTTGAGGAGCGCACAGTTGCCATGGCACAAACCGGTGCGTTGTTAGAAGAGATAGCTTCGATGGGACTAATCCGGGCCGTAGATATCGTCATCGAGTTTGCCGATGGTACGCAACAGCGTGTGGGCGGTTTGGCTGCCGTGAACGAACAACAATTTCAGGCATTAAATGCCGAGCAGCTTGCGCTACTAAATACGAAACAATGTTTATCTGTACTGGCCAATATTCTTGGTTCGGTATTTCAAATGAACCGGCTTATCCGACTACACAATAAGAAGTACCCCGGCAAAGCCATTTCCAATATAAAACTAGAAACAAGCAAAGCATAGTCATCGCCTAAGGAGCGTTCGATGTATTCAAGCACTATTCAGGTGTCCGTATTTGTGTTCGTTACCGCCCTCATCGGGCTGCTAACCTACTTGAGTTGCCGGGGACAAAATCGCAACGGACAGCAAAACCAAAACCGTGAGTTTTTCCTTGCCGGAGGCGGCCTTGCCTGGTATTTCGTCGCCGGTAGTATCACGCTAACTAACCTCAGTACCGACCAGCTTGTTGGTATGAACGGTAACCAGATGGCGTTACTGGCCTTGTGGGAGTTATCAGCGGTGGTCGGCCTTTTTATACTGGCAAAGGTTTTTTTGCCCGTGTATTACAAGTTCAAATGCACCACAACCACAGAGTTGCTTGAACAGCGTTACCACAACAAACACATTCGTGCGGTGATAAGCGCCCTTTTTTTCCTTGGTAGCGCGCTGATTTTTTGCCCGGCTGTGATTTACTCAGGTTCACTGTTTATGCAATCTATGTTCAATGTTGAACTGCCGCTCATGTACATTGCTGTCGTGTTTGTTATTGTCGGCGCCTTGTACGCCATCTTCGGCGGTCTTAGAGCTGTTGCAGTTTCAGACACCTATTCCGGTGTATTGCTACTGTCTATGGCAGTAATAGTCACGATTCTTGCGTTACAAGCTATCGACTACAACTTCGACGGTATTCCCCAAGAGCGCCTTACCCTCATCGGCGGCAGTGACTCACCGGTCCCCTGGCATACCCTGCTGACCGGCATGATTTTCATACAAATGTTTTATTGGGGCACTAACCAGGTTATTACTCAGCGTGCAATGGCAGCGCCTTCCCTTAAAGAAGCGCAAAAGGGCGTGTTTGCTGCTGCAGGTATTCGTTTGATTATAGTTCCTGCCATCATCGTGATACCGGGTATTGTGTCGTACAAACTGTTTGGTGATATTGGCGACAGCGCTTATGGACAGATTGTTTCCGCTGTGCTACCCGATTGGCTTTCTGGTATCTTCGCCGCAGCGATGGCAGCCGCAGTACTGACAACGTTCAACAGTAATTTGAACTCCGCTACCGCACTGTATGTGTGTGATATTCACGAAGCATACATTGATAAGTCACCTAACGTGCCTAAATTAAGTGGCTTTGTCACAATTTTACTGTGCTTCGTGTCACTGACGCTTATACCTATTTATCAGCAAGCAGAGAGTATTATTAACCTTGTTCAGCAATTGTATGGCTTACTGAGTATGCCGATTTTGTCAGTGTTCATCGTTGGGTTGTTGTTTAAGAATGTGCACGCCAACGCAGCTATCGGCTCAGTGGTCTTCGGGGTTGCCCTTTATGCCTTGCTGAGTTTTGAATTTTCACCCATTTACGCACCATTTGGTTTGCACTATATCCACTTGATGTTTGTTACGTTAATCGCCTGTGTGAGCTTTGCCTTGTTGGTGAACAAATTCATCTTCGGTCAACGCGCACAGTTTTCAATGGCGATCAGCAGCAGGGACAACGCTGCTTAACACGGCTAGTCATACATCAGTAAACAATTCGCCTAATTGGAGCTCTTATAGGGCTTCCGTTTTTAAACTATTAATGAGGTATTTATGTCTTCTCTTCCTCAATTTGTCAGGCTAGACAACGAATACACGACAATAATTTTCGATTGTCAGGGACGTAGCCCATCGCTTTTATACATGGGTGAAACATTAAGTACTAGTACGGATGGCGCGATGCTCAGCTTGCTGCGTACCCGTCAGGAGGCTAAATGTGCACCTGTTGTTGAGCCTCCGGTATCCTTGGTACCCACCCATGGTGAAGGTTTCACCGGCGCGCCAGGCCTTGAAGTATTTGGCCAGCATGACGAATGGTCGGCGGGGTTTGAAACCACGTCGGTGGTTCAGCAAGGGCTGAGTGTAACTTTTACCGGCACAGACGAACACCGCAATATGACCTTAGTGACCAAGGTTGTGCTGGATGAAAACAGCAGCATTGCCACCTATCAATCGACGCTGACAAACAACGGTGCACAACCAGTTAATCTGGCATATTTAAATGCTGCCAGCTTAATTCTGCCTATGAACGTCAACAAAATTAAGACGTTTGAAGGCCGTTGGTCTAACGAATTCCAAACCGCAGACCATGATTTATTCTTTGGTAGCTATGTATGAGAAAACCGCCGCGGCAAAACCTCACATGATACTTTTCCCGGCCTGATAGCCTTCCCTCAAGGCACAGGTGAGCTAGCCGGTGAGTGTTTCGGTTTCCATTTAGGCGCGTCTGCCAATCACAAGTTGCGGGCAGAAGTCATGGCGGATGGCCGTAGTTATGTGCAATTTGGTGAGCTTCTCTTCCCTGGTGAAGTGCAGTTAGCCGCCGGAGAAGCCTATTCTTCGCCCGTATTATACAGCGGGTTTGGCGCCGATGGTTTCTCATCATTGTCGCAGCAGTTCCACACTTACGTGCGTAATAATGTGTTGACGCACAGTGCTGACAGCAAGCCTCGTCCTGTGCACTACAATACCTGGGAAGGTATTTACTTCGACCATGACGTGGACACACTTAAAGCGTTAGCTGATAAAGTTGCACCGTTGGGCGTAGAGCGATTTGTTCTCGATGATGGTTGGTTTAAGGGTCGTCGTTCAGACAAAGCGGGCTTGGGCGACTGGACCGTAGACGAAACGATTTACCCCGATGGATTAGACCCACTGATCAATCATGTCATTGACTTAGGTATGGAGTTTGGTATTTGGTTTGAACCTGAAATGGTGAACCCGGATAGCGACTTATATCGAGCGCACCCAGAGTGGGCGTTACAAACAAAGAATAATCCCCACGTCCCATTCCGCAACCAGTTGGTACTCGATTTAACCAACCCTGATGTGGTGGAATATTTGTTCAAAGTCATTAACGATGTGCTCACTACTTACCCAAAAATCAGTTATATCAAGTGGGATATGAACCGCGATGTGAACCATCCAGGTAATATACAAGGCAAGCCAGCCAAGCGAGGACAAATGCCAGCGCTCTATGCCCTCATTCAACGGGTAAAAGACGCCCACCCTGGCATTGAAATCGAAAGCTGTTGCTCTGGCGGCGGTCGTGTGGATTTGGGCATATTACAGCACACTGACCGTTTTTGGACATCAGACTCGAACGATGCGCTGGATCGCCTGCGCATACAGCGTGGTTTTTCCTATTTCTTCCCTTCAGAAGTAATGGGTGCCCATGTTGGTCCAAGAGATTGTCACATTACCGGGCGTAATATCCCTATCGAAATGCGCGCGGCTGTGGCTATGTTTGGTCACATGGGTATTGAAATGGACCCAAGAGAGCTTACTGAACAGGAAACAGGCGCATTGAAAGAAGCCATCGCGCTTTACAAGTCGTTCCGTCATTTGACGCATTCTGGTGATTTATTCCGTATGGACGATGACGGTTTGAACGTAAAATTTGGCTATGTAGCCAAAGACAAGTCAGAAGCGGTATTTGCCTATAACAGCGTGATTGAAACACCTAAAACCACACCACTTCGATTCTTATTCGGCGGGTTAGACAGCAATAAGTCTTACCGCATAACTCGCGTATGGCCAGAGAAACTCAAAGAATACTCGCCGTCTATTTTGCAAAAGGTCGACGGCGAGGTATTTACCGGTGAAGCACTAATGAAATTTGGCCTGCAAATGCCGGTACTGTTTCCACAAACGTCTTTGCTGTATAAACTGGAAGCTGTATAGCAGCGGGAAAGAATGTTACGTTATGCTTAGCAAAGCGATGAGGCCAGCCTCACCGCTTTTTTGTTATTTATGGTGCATTTCAAGCCCTAACGCGTAGCGATGGTCGAAACCTGTCCACACTTCTGGTACAACACCGTTAACCGGTTCCTGATCACTACTACCATACACGGCAAGGTACTTACAGAAATCTGGCTTTTTCTTTACATAGCAATGCATAAAAGCAAGAGAAAAATGCGCATTTATGGCGTTAAGTGATTCCGAACGCCACGCAGGCTCAAGGTAGTGACCAATATCAAATTCGCTGCCAAACGCCTCTGGTGGTGCGGGGTGCGGCGCAATGTTGTGCCTTGCATTCTTAATGGTTAACAACTGTGAGTCTTTGTTTCCGGTATGCTCGAATAACCACTTTATGCCCTGGTATCCGGAGATATCGTCGTGATCACCTGCCACGTAGAGTACAGGCGTCTTAATTAACGCCAATGCTTCTTCATCAAATAACTTGTGCTGCCCTCCCCAGGGTGCTATCGCCATGATTGCTTTAAAGCGCGGGTCAACACTATCACTATCCTGTTTCCCTCCGGCACACGTATTTAGCAACGCTTGTACCTTTTTAGCCGCTTCCGGCGATGTGACACCGGTAAACTGCGCCGCCGCTTTTTCATTAAATGAATAACATCCACCTACAGTATTAACCGCACCAAAGCCTCCCATGGAATAACCAATGAGGCCAGCGTTATCGTGGTCGGCATATTCGTTGAACATTTGATGAGAAAGTACCGATTGCAGAGTAAATACCTGATCACGGGAACGGTTCAACAAGGTGCTAGGAAAGCCCGCGAAAGGTGCGTTTGCAAAGTCCACATCAGCGTTGGTAGAGTCTGTGTGATCGATACCCGCAACAATATAGCCATGGGAAGCTAAATGCTCACCAAGGTAATACATGATGGTACGATAACCAGTATAACCATGTGACAACACCACAACAGGATAAGTCGTATCGCTCGCCAATATGTCAGCATCCCGCGCCACATCAGCAGAAATGCTAAAAGGTTTGCCGTTGCGGGTTTGATTTTCGTAAGTGCTGTTTTTTTGATGCTGTGCGGTGGGATACCAAACTTCTACGTTAAGGGCTCGGGGCTCTTTTCCACCATTTATGTTTATAACCGGTGCGTTGTAATCTAATGTAACAGTAGTAACACCAACATCATACGTACCACTGGCACTCAATTCTGGCATCACATCATCAGGGTATACGGGTGCGCCACCAAGGCCTGCCAATACCTGGACACTGTACCCAAGAGTTATCGCTGAAGCTAAGACAAAATACTTTATTTTCATAATTGTATATCCAATGTTAGTATCTTATGGGAAGCGTAACTTCGACTCCTAGGAATGCAACTTAAAAATCTGAACAATTGCGTATAGAGTGTCTTCAGCTATTCCAAAAACGTGTCGCTCTATCTCAACAAATTGCGGTCTGGTTAAAGCGACAACAACCCGATAATCAGGAAATGTACGTGTCTAACGAAACCATCTAAAAAGCACTGTTTATTCAGACGCGAGGAGCGTTGAAGAAAGAGTTCCAACGGTGCTTAGAAAGAAAAGAGATGTCCGAAAGTCTCGCGCATCAACACTAAAAGGCCAAGCCTTAGGCCTTATCCCCGATGCTTTATCAATCAGTGAGCGGCCAGCTTCCGTTGAGAATAGAGCTGTGCCTGGATTATGAAGGCGACCTGATATGCAGCTCAAAGAACAGCTATATCGCAACTCTTGTCAACCGCCATTCAAGTTTTGTAATGCTCGCCAACGTAAAAAATAGTAAGTCTTCCACGGTTATAGCTGCTCTGATCAAACAAGCCCATAAACTACCAAGCTAATTCTATACATCCCTCACGTAGGATAGAGGCAGGGAAATCAAAGACCATAAGCAGTTCACACGTTCGACTAATATCAAAGTATATCTGTGTGATCCTCATTCTCCTTGGCAACGCAAGTCAAATGGAAATACTAATAGACCATTGAGACAGTATTTCCCCAAAAGCTATACCTTATCAGCACACAGTCAATACTAGCTTAGTAGCGTCGCAAGACGACTTAGCGAAAGGCCAAGAAAAACGCTAAACTATTAAACGCCAACTCAGAGATTTAATCAGTGTGTTACAACCTTCGATTTAGATCACACTACAAACCAGCCATTCAACAAAGTTAGGAGCAATTTTTTTGGCCAAGAATAAACATTTTCGGTCTGAAACTGTGCTACTTTCCCGCAAAAATTTAAGCTCGGTCACAACTGGTCACAACTGGTGACCAACTGTGACCAAGTTAATAAAAGTCGCTCATAGAATCACATTAGTGCCGCATGCTGAACTTTGCGAGGATGAGTGATGCCATTCTATTTCTTACCTTTAAATCAAGAAGTTGGGCAACACTAGATTAATTTAAATTATTGGATATTATGATTTAGTAGTTTGGAGTGATGGTGCGTCTACCCTGATTCGAACAGGGGACCTCTACCATGTC
>CEQU01067955.1_pt1 | contig 24593 bp, 18 predicted proteins | sample 531031 | NCBI WGS metagenome assembly CEQU01 (sample SAMEA2621216, study PRJEB7988) | marine metagenome | isolation source: saline water (ENVO:00002010), including
GCTCCCATTAACGCCAGCAGGAACGCTCCAGAAGGCTTTGGACGAGGATAATGGGGTAAAGTCCTTCGATGACTTCAAGGCGCTTCTGAGGGCGCTCTGGAAGGAAGAAATATATAGAAATGAACAAGCGGCAAACTGGAAGTCTTACGACGATATTCCAGCCAAGGAATGCAGGAAACTGATCGCGATCTGCAAAAAATCAGTATCCTAGAGCATTTCTTTGCCTTGCTGCCATTCTGCTTGGAGTGAAAGACTTTTTAGCTAAAACCTCCATACCTTGATTTGTGAATATTTGCTGATCTGGTGGTATTAACTTAATAGAAGATTCTGTAATTGTTGTTTGAACACCACCCGAACTCAAGCTTATCGTTACATTTGATGTCAACTCATTGAATTCAGGTATAAATAGACCATATATGGTTCGACTAGAACTAGAAGGTCTATGAGTCGGGCTAGCAATTTGCGTTGGCCTTGCTAACCTCAAAGCCTCCATTTCAGTTGTTGACCCTGATGCCGATTGTAGGCTCAAGTTATTTAGCGGGCTATGGACTGGGCCATCAATTCCAAAGGCTTTAAAATCAAATCTATCAAAAAGTTCAGACATTTTATTTGCATTAGAATCGCTTGATGCAATTTTGTTATCCTCCTCTTCTTCTCCATCTTCGTCTAATCTATTAACGCGAGTCTTGCTTCTCTCATACTTAATGGGCAACCTTTTTGGTATGTCCTTTATTTTTTCATAGTTTTTCAAAGATTGATCGGTAAGTCTCCACACCCATTCAGCTTTAAACTTGGCAGGAACTCCTAAAAAAGACTTTCCGTCAAGGTGAGCCGCCCCTTGCCCGAAACTGTTTACAATCTCCATAAACTCCATTATAACCTTGTCGTATGGAACCCTGTTTCTAGCATTTTTTGTTAGTTTTTTAATGTTTCTAATTGCGACCCAATGAAAGTCATGAGTTTGCCGAGCCTCTCCTTCAGTCAACCTAGCTAATCCCCCTATTGTTACATCTGGGAAACCTAAAGCATCAAAAAAATCAGACAATTCCGCAAGCTCAGGAATATTTCCAATCCACTCTTTTCTGTGGAATGGGCCTATTACATTGGCTCTATTTGAATTTTGCATTATCATTCTATCTACTCTATAAGCACTATATGCATTTGATATATAAAACCCACCAGCTAAGGCAAAAAACAATTTGAGAATTTTGTAAAGCTCTGAAGCAGAAGGAACCTCCATAGCTTGATCCTTATTTTTCATAAGGGTCTTGTATTGATAACGATTTTTGATCCTATCCATGTTGCCAAATTTAGTCTTGGCTTTTCTATTGTTTTTCGCCGCCTGTTCGTTTCTATATATAGCGAGCTTGCCTCCGAATTGAGTATAAAAGTGCCAAGTAGCCCAAGACCAAGGCGCGTCTTTGTAAAGGTTTCTAAGAAGCATTCTTCTTCCATATTTCTTTTCAAACTCACTATCTTGGCCCCGAACTTGTCTTTGATTTAAGTGACTTAAATAATAAATCATTTTATTAAAGCAATCTTCCCCCTCATCCTGATTAAATATCCCAAATAAAATTCCTATTTCTAACCACCATTTATCATTCTTATTCTTATCAAGTGCTCTTAGCCCAATATGAGGTTTAAGGCACAGTAATTTGCTCATACTTAAAGCTTTAAAATAAACCTTTCTCCCCCTATGCTCCCTTTCGTTTTGACTTTGGTCCTCTTTTTGTTCTGCTGTTCCAATGTAAACATTTATATTTTTGTCAACGGTTTCTGATTCTGTAAAACTCGCACTTACAACACCTTCATCTCCTGTCTCTGTAAAGTTCTCTACCTTCATCATGGAAGCTGAAGCCGTGTCAACAAATTTTATGGTCATTGTTTTTGGATCTACAAACCAGTAGAAACCATAAAAAGAAGCAATAGAAGATACTACCGAATCTAAAGTCCCACTTTGTTCAAATAAAATATCTTCCCTTGGCTCAATGCCGTCTACATTAATACCTATAAGGGCGAGCATTTGAATAAAGTCAGCAGCAGTATAACCTAATTTTAAGTCAAACTGAGCTAAATCAGGACTCGCCTTATATTGAGGGCTACAAAACTCTTCATTAACACAGAGATCTGTTACTAATTTTTTATTATTATAAACCAGAGTCAGCTTAAACCCTTCATATGTTGTTGCTGATTCCATATTATATATTCTACCAGCCAAGATAACAGACTTATCCCTATAAAGCCTTGGACCCTCGCTCTTGAATGACGGCAACGGACTATTGCTAACCTCAGTAAAAAATGGGATTGGCCCCTCATACTCTGGAGATTCTGGACCTGCATTTTTACCTCTAACTAAAACTATATAAGATTTTAATAGTCTAGATACTCTATCTACATACTTTCTTGAAATTGAAGTCTTAGTTGAGTCTTTTGACGTTGTGGTTTCGGTGCAAACAAAAGAACTCATCATATCGTGTATCTCTGGATGAGAAAAGGTTCCAACATCTCCTATAGATCCTCTTACAGCGCCCAAACCATCAGAACCATTTTGTATATTTTTAGCATTGAGAACACTAGAAACAGAAGCGGTGTGTCCACTCCCACTGTTACTAAAATTTAGATCTATTTTTGTTATGCCCTCTTTCATAAAAGCAACTTACTTCCGCTTTTTAAATCAATTAAACTACCGCTTATGGTGCATCCGATATCTTTCTTGATAATGTTTACACCTGTATAAAGCTCTATGTAGTTTTCCTGAGGATTGTTTACTCCATTTACATAATATTTCGTTCTACCCTCTATAAACCCTGTGCCAAAAACTTCTGGACTACTACCAGTCACAGAAATAGTATTGGGTGCTTTTTTGTATGCAGTATATTTAAAATTATTTTTATTATTACTATCAACAAATCCCCCTATAAGGGGCGATGTTCCAAAACCAACTTGCCATCCTTGAGTTCCTCCAACCCCATTAGCAAGACCGACCCCATCCCCAGAATAAACTTTTATACCGTTTATAAAATACTCAAACTCCTCTGGTTCTGCGGTTGAGTATTTACCACTTATACTTTTATTTAAAGAAAGGCCAAGGTCTCCTGTCCCAGCAAACATCCCACCTGTAACAACATCAAAGCCCATAAGATAGCGAGGCTTATGAGGAGTTAACGGGTCAAAAAATAATTGACTTCTTTCGATTGGGGTTGCGTCTTCGCCTTTAGTAAAAAAGTCTCCAGTGAGTATCGCATAAACAGTTTGGCCTATAGATTCTGTTGTTAATGGTTCTTCTTGAAATAAAGTTTGTCCATTAGAAACTAACCTAACTTCTCTTTGTCCAGTGCTTTTTGATCTATCATAAAAGAACGAACCATCTATACCCCCTACAACGTCTAAGTTTAATTTATCAAGAGTATGGTCAGCATGTGCTCCTGATATTTGATGAGTCCCAGTGCTCATCACCGAATCATAAATCCCAGTGAAAAATTCTGAATTTGCTGTTGTTCCAGCAGCAATAAACCTATGGCCCAAATAGTAAGCATAATCTTTCTTGAAAAAAGAGGCTGAGCCACCCATTGTTATACCAGAGGTAGGTAGAGCAGGGACAGATTCAACAGTTCTAAACTGTGGGGTTTGTATAACACCACTAACCTCTGAAAGAACACCCGTCTGCTCATTAGCGCCATAAAGAGTTACTTCTAAAGCTGGAGTGCCTGATGATCCAAAAGCTTCGTAGGCGTATTCAGTTACAGCAACATCTATATCCCTTAACCCTAAAGTGGCAAAAGCGCCCTCTCCAGTGGGAGTATACTGATATCCAGATCCACCCGCAGTATATAACGCGCCTACTTCTTCTTTGTTAAAGTTGTAAACTCCGCTTTCATTAAATAAATTATATACAAAATATCTTTCTCCTTCTCCCGTGTTTTTGGTGCTTGCATTGCCGAAAGAGCCTGTCCTCATATATCTGCCTGTAGATATATAAATACTCCCAGTATCCTCAAAGGTATAACCAGTTATACCTGTTTTAAATACGGTTGTTTGAAGATATCCAGTTATCTCTTTTTTAGTAACAGCGGTCCCAGCATTAAAGAAATAATCTCCAACTACACCGCTAGCCATACCCAACATTTCTGAAGCAGGTATATAACCAGAAAATAAAGAGAAAGAATTTAAACTTACGTCTAAAGTTTTAAATTCTCCAGACGGACCATTTGGCCCCCCTCTAAAATATTCAGGAGCACCGCCTAAATAAAATTTATCATTACTCGAAATTACATTTGTATTAAGAACGAAATCTTCTCTTTGTGTTTCGTTATTTAAAAGGTCATGCCTTGCTATACTTAAAGAATTAGAACCAACAGAAAAGCTAACAACATTTCTTTTTGACAATTCTATTGAGTTCGCTGTTTTGATAAAATCACCATTTTGATTAAAGCCTTGATAAAATAATTTACCCCTATCGTTTATTCCTAAATTATATCCACTAGCGCCAGTATAAACTTCTCCTTCAAATTCCGTGGATAATTTTTTCATCGAACCAAACAAAATCCCATTCGAAACAGATCCGTTGAATTCAAAATCAAAAAGGGTAGAGCTTTTAGAAAAAGGTATATCCGTTGTCCCAGAAACCATAATATTAGACCCTGATAAATTGGCCTGATTATTGTCTAAGAATATTCCTGTAGTAAATTTTTTAGACAAAGCTATTGAACTTCTCAAGGAATCCGTGACCCTGCCACTAAAGACTCCCGTATTTATTGCTGGATCGCAATTTTCAAAAATAGTTGTGTATTGGGTATCAAAATCCGAACCCATGTGTCTACCACTAAGACCCGAAAAATTATAATGGACCAAAAGCCTTCCGTTGCCACCAAAAGTTTCTCCAAGACTATATTCTAATGCTGATCTACTCATATTAATAATATCTACTCATATTATAAGAAATAGTTTGCTCATTTAAACTACTTGATTCAGCAAAAGGGAAAATTCCAGTTATGTGACCACTCGCAACATCTATGAGATTTTGCAGACTGCCTGTGTCTGCTTCGCAAGTAGCTGAAACATTTATCTCCCCCGCCCTCCTGTTATAAATTTTTTGCTTAGCGAATCCTACTAAACTAGGCACTATCCCACTTATTTCTAAGGGTTTTTTATCTTTAATAGAAACTTTTAACCCTGATAAAGTCCCCGAAGACAAGTCTACTCTGTTATCAAAAGAAACAGCATAAGTTATTTTGCTTTCTGCTGGAATCTTATTAATTGTTTTGTCTAAAGGCTCAGGATTAAGAAAATTTCCACTTATGTGATATCCTGTGGCATCCCCAGTAAAAACGTCTAGAGCTTCGATAGCTAAATTTAAAAAACCTGAATTTGCAGCTACTCCACTAAATCTAGCATTAACCTCCTTAAATCTTTCACCCGTGGCTGGATCTCCTGTCCCCAAAACATCAAATGGTCCATTATAGTTGAGTTCTCCATTAACAGATACCCTTATCTTAGAATCATCCTTGCTAGCATCAACAGAGGAACTTCTTTTATGCATAACATTCCCCTGCTGCTCTAGATTGTCTGGATCAGCAAAGCTATATTTAAAAGAGACTGAGTTAGACCCAGTGTCTATATCATATGAAATTGTTTTTGGACCTCTATCAACAAAAGTATAGCAACCACTTTCGAATGATGATGTTGAGTTTTTAACAGCGTTGATCGCGACTTGCGTAGCTTGGTCTGGGGTAAAGAGACCCGTATCTATTAAGCCAACTCCCGCTCCAGTAACAATTCCCCCTTTGACATTAGCTTGAACCTCTATATTTAACCCCTGATCCTTTTCATATGAAATCTTTGTGTCACAAGATAATATCCCTGATGAGGTTATTCCTGTTAAATATAAACTTTGCGAAGTGCTATACTGAAAAGTTTCTTGTAAAGAATAACGATTTTTTGTTTTATCTATATCCTCGTTTCTTGAAACGAGAAAAGCTCTTAAGCTGCCATTTTTATCGCTTTGCCCAGTTTGGAAAAGACTTATATCCAAACAACCAGTAGCCCTGCCAGTTACGAAATCTCTAGCATTTTGCAATGGAGCTTGAGAATCAACCTTCACTCCTCTGGCTGAAACAGAGTGTTGAACTTCGGTAACTCTTCCATCTTGCTCTGTAAACGTCCAATTATCTGTCGGCTCCGCTACTCCAAAAAATTCAGAAAAAGACGCAGAAGAAAAAGTGTTAAAAGTTACTGAATAAGGAAGGGTTGTAGTTAAATCACTGGCCCCAAAAGAAATGGCAGTTGGAGTAGCACATGTATATTCCTTCGCATTTCCATGCGGCCCAGAATCAGTTGATTCATCATTAGAAACATTTAAAGTTTTATATTCTGACAATAGGCCACTAATCATCTGCATTTTTTGAAGATGAATACCACTTAAATTTTGTCCAGTTAAAGTCCCGACAACCCCTATCTCTTCAGAGTAATGATCCGCTACTCCACCTATATATACCGTATCTACCCCTAAACTAACTAAAGGGGTAGGGGTAGGGAAAGTATACGAACCATATGATACATGTTCAGCCATTTTTATGAAACAGGTAAGTTAAACTTCTTGTGGCAGTTCCTTCACCTAAGTTTAAAGAAACTTCGTCATTAGTTATATGAATTACATCCTCATCTACCAAGTCATTTAATTCATTAGTTGTAGCCTCTGACTCCAAAACGTCCTTAGTTGCATATATCCCCATACTTTGGCTAGCTACAGCAGAAGCCGTAACATTAGCTGAACCAACTGTTTTTAATTCGTTTTGGACAACTTGATCTTCTAAAGAAGAGACATCCATAAATTTCTCTATTCTTTTAATTTGATGAGTCTTTGACAAGGTTTTTTTTAATTTTAAAAGACCATCTTCTCTTTCTTTATAAGAATCATCTGTAGTAAAAACAATCGACTCTGCAATCCTACCTTCTGATTGCTGAAAATTTGTGCTCCTAGATTTTTCAAAAAAATCTTCTGTAGGATGGAACATTCTTTTTATCCTTGAGGGGTTTAGATTTTGAGCCGCTTTCCAAGCAGCAGATGCATTAGAAAACTTTTCCTTGTTATCCTTTCCCTTCGAAGTATAATTCATACTCAAGGTATATTCTTTATATCTTCCAGCTTTTTTTTCAGATCCAGAATAAGAAATAGAATCGTCTTGAGATTTGTTGGGGTCAGTTGAAAAAGAAATACTCAAAGACGAACTATTGCCGTCTTCTTTTACACCTTTTGATATCGAAAAAGGCGAACCATATTCCGACTCTTCTGCTGCCTTTACCTCGTCTATTATCTTAGAAATAGCATTCAACAAAACATTTTGTGAATCGCGCCTCAAAGAAATTAAATCAATTGAGTAAGTTTTATTTAAGTAACCTTTTTCATCAATTGTTATATTTTCGACCTGCTTCCTGCTGACATCATATTGCTCATCAATAAAAGAAGAGTTAACATTTTCAGAAAGCGAAACAGTAAGACCAATAAGGTCATATGTTTCAGTGATATTCCCCGTAAAACCCTTATCTATTTTAGCGTTTTCCGATATACCGTCTTGCTGATATCCAAAAGGAGGTCTAAATGCGAAATAAAAATTAGTTAAAAATGTCTTAGCGTCATTTAAAAACTGATCTCCCGCTGATTGATTGTAAGTTAAATTTACATCTCTGGTTGATGAATACTCAGAACCATTTCTGGAGAATTTATAACTTTCTGTAAAAGAAGATATGCGATGTGGGTTTGGAGCATATCTACCGTAAGTCCTTTGGGAGTAATCGTCTAATTTTCTAAACTCTTCTATAGTTATATTAACTGTTTCTGACCCCACTAAAGAGCTTTCCTGAAAATTAAAAGATTGTATTCTTCCGTTTAAATAAGAATCGGCACCTATCCTTGCTACTATATTGGGTCTTGCATAAGCATCTTTTATAGCTTCTCTACCGTTTAATAAAACTGTGTCCCCTTGTTCAATATTAATATCAGAAACATCAATTTCATAATTACCCCTTACGTTGTAACCAAATAATTCTTCTGTGCCTAAATACTCATAGCTGATTTCGACAGAGGAAGATATAACATTATTTACTATTAGTGAGGCCATGCTATTTTTCGTCCAGAATATCTTTTATGTCTTGTCTTTGATCATTAACAATAGTAATCAACTCATTAATTCTGTCAGTTGAGGTCGCTAATAAATCGTTGGTTGCTTTTATAAAGTCGGAAGTCTGTTCTGCTGTGTTCATGTTTTTATCAATAAACACATTAAGGTTTCCTAGATTTTGACCCGCTTTATCAAGCTCGTCTTTATATTTCTGCACTGTCCTTGCCATTGGGCGAGTTTTTTCATCTTTATTGAATCTCGCCCAAGCTTCTGTTACCGCAACCATTTCGCCCCTTAATGCTTCTTGCTCTTTAACAAGGTCTTTTGTTGCTTCTTCAGGATTTCCTCCTTGAGCAATCGCAAGCGCCCCACTTTGTCCTCGCATATATCTACCGACTGCATCTCCAGCAGAAGCACGGATATCGCCTCTTCCTCTTGTGTGTTGTTTATCAAGTGTATTGGCAATTCTTGAAAGAGTGTCAACGGTCATACTTGCCTGAAGGCCCATATCTTTCGATATACCAACTATTGCATCTATTTTGTCTACATCACCGTATCCTCCACGATCCATAGAATCGGTGGTTCTTTGGTATTCTTGGCGAAGCTGCTCTCTCAAGGGCTTTAGATACATCTCAGCAGTTCTTCGATCTAAGTTACCTCTCTTAACTCTACCCTCAAGACTTGTGATCTGCTTAAGCACATCGTTCATGCCTTTTATGTTTTGCCCAATCTCTTCATCTGCTGATGCCCCTCCTATGTCATCCTTTCCGAACACAGAATCTATAAATTTCTTTTCAGCGGTTTTTCTAGCTTCTAGAAGTTTCTTCTGATTTTCTTCCATCGCCACCTCAAGCTGCAACATCTCGTTTTTAAAACTAATACCAGCTTGGTGGGCCGCGTTTTTAAAACTAACACCAGCGGCCTTAAGCTTCTTTTGAATTTCTGCTATTTCTGCGCGACCTTCTGCGGTTCCTCCAAATTTATTTCTTTGAGCGTCTCTTAATTTGGCTTCTTGTAATTCACCTTTTAATTTTGATTCTGCAATAGATAGCTGAGCTAAGTCATCAAATGTTTTATTATGACGCTTCGCTGCCGTAGCCCCTCTAGCGTGTTCCAAACGAGGATCTACCATAAGCCCAGACATTATGTTTGCCCTCTCTTTGTTAATCTCAAGTTGCCCTGTAGTTAACTTACCTTTAGAGACCTGAGCTAATTGCAACTCGAAACTAGTTCTTTGACTTATAGCGTTAGAAAGTTTTGTCTCCGAATCAATTAGAGTAGCTTTAGCTTTCCCCAACCTATCTTCAAAGTCGAGTTGGCGATCCATTACAGTCTCAAATTCACCAGCTTCTTTGAATCTTACACCCGCTAACCTTCTAGCAGCTTGCTCAAGTTTTTCCTCTGCTTCTAATCTTGCTTGAGTTAATTCTTCCTCTTTCTTTTTATTTCCAAAAAATTTATTCTTTTGTTCTGTCTCTGCTTTTGTTGCTTCATTTAATTCTTTTTGAGCCGCTAGATATTCTTGATTCATTGTGTTAAGCTCTGATTGAGGAACTCCTTCCTTTTTCATTCTCGCTTGAACAGTTTCTACCCTATCAAAAAAAGCGTCATTAGACACGGTTGCCGCATCACGATCCCCTTGAGCCGACCTTTTAAAACCTAGCGTTGAAATAAATTTGTGAGTGCCAGCTTCGAAAGCTGCTTCAGGATCTGCTCCAGAACCCTGAATCCCATCTGCTATTGCTTCAGCCCCTTTCTTCCCAGCAAACCATCCAGCTAATCCTCCAACTAACCCTCCGATTATACCTCCTACAGCAGTTCCTACGATTGGAACAACGCTGCCTATTGCCGCTCCCCCCATTGCTCCAAGCTTCATGCCACCGAGACCTCCAGCCATTCCCCCGCCGACTCCTGCTACTTTAGTTCTCTTTGTTCTCCTGTCTAAACTATCATCTCTTAAGATGCTCGCTATCTCAAAACCTCCTAAAGCAACTCCAGCAACGCCTCCGAATCGCCCAAGCCCTCTTGCTGCTTTCATTCCTGCACTACTTTTAACCCCTCTTGTGGTAGCAGTGCTTGCTAGCTTCTGCCTTGTTAAGTGAGAAGCCTGAGCAGGTGTAGCGCCTTGCTTTATTAAATTTTGCCTAAATTCAACGGCTCCCCCTTTTGGTAATCCAGCCCTCGACCTACCCGCTGCCCTTCGGGCCTCAGCACCAAAGAGGCTCTTACCTTTGGCCATCGTTCTGCTGCCCATCCCCTTAACAGCCCTAGCTCCAGCAGAAATACCCGTCATTCGGGCCGCTCCACCAAAGAATCTACCCATACCTCTGCCAACTCCCCCTAATGCCCTACCTCCCAATCTACCCAGACCACCGCCTGTAACCATATTTAGAGCAGCCATAGCCATTAACGCATTAGTAGCTACAGTTGCCCCTTTAGCTAAAGAAACTAATGTTGGTGTTGTTTTGCCAATTTGATTAGCTTCTTTATTTAGCGAATTTATAGCCCTCATTTTAGCGCCGAATTCCTCATCGCTCGCCATTATTAAATTTCTCTTAGACTCTATATCAGATTCTTGAACAGCTATTGATTGCTCATAATTTGCTTCAACTGACATTAACGCCCCCTGAAGAGCCATGAATGCCGAAGAGAGAGCCATCAGCCTCATCTCTCCTTTCATTCCTGTATCTCCTGCGTTATAGTTAGGAACAAAACCGCTAGCAAACATGCCAATACCCTTGCGCTCTCTCTTTATAGCGTCTTGCACCCCGTTAGGCTCATCTCTTATATTTGTCAGAACCTGTCTCCCCTTATCATCAGAGTGTATCCTCATTAAAGACTGAGGAACGCCACCTCCGCTAGCGTAATTAGGTATAAAACCCATCGACTTCCGCGCTCTCTTAAGAGGTCTTTTTTCTACTTTAAATTTTCCCTCGTTAACTAATTTTTTAGCAAAGCTACCTACTGTCCCGTCAGTCATATCATGCTTGAAATCAAGCAAGTTTCTTTTGGCATTTTTGATTCCGAATAAATCCCTAATCTTATCCATCTTTTCGAACTCAAGCTTCTTTACATCAAAGTCTCCCCCCTCTACTTTTTTAGCTGGGCTTAGATCCAATCCGACATTAACTGCCGCTTCGAAAGCAGCCCCTATTATACCCTTTAATGCCCCCTTGCCTCCTCCTTGGGACTTGAGCATGCTTTCTATTTCCGAACGCTTAGGCTTACCTAAAACTGGATGAACCAGAGCAGCAAATTTTCTAGCTTCTTCAGTAACTTTTTTAGTTATATTTTTCTTTAACTGTTCGTCCTCTGGGTCTGCGGCTTGATCAACTGCGTGAGGAACTTGCGGTCCATGAACAGGCATTCCATGCTGGTATTCATAATGAACTGGCTTATTACCCTTACCCTTATAGGTTCCTTTTGTTCTTGGTGCGATTTTGAGTTTAGCCTGAATTGTAGGGATAAGCATTCCTCCTGTGTTGGGGTTTACCACCATCACATTCCTGAATTGTTGTGCTGCTGCCGCTGGGCCTCTCCTTGAGTCTCTCCCCCTTTTTAATGCTGCATTAGCCTCTTCCACAGAGAGGTCTCCAATTCCTCTTTGGAATTGCCCCTTTAATCCAGCCCTACCTCCCCTTATAATATTGGCCAGAGTGTCACGCCTATTAGCACCTGCCGATATGCTTCCAACGCCCGCATAATTTGGGACAAAGCCTCTCGCGTAAGTCGGAATTATAGCAGAGTCTTTGCCTCCCATGAAGTTGCGAACTTCTATCTCTTTATCGTTTATTATAGCCCTTTCACCATTAATAGTGCCTTGACTTAATCTAGCCCTAACATTAGCAGGTGCTCCTAGCGCCCTTGCCTCTGCTTCTTCTGCCCTAAAGCCCATACTAAATCTGCCTCTTCCACCTGTAAACCCACTAGCACCAAAACCAGTTACCCCCCTTGCAGCAGCGCCAGCAGCCAAACTACGAACAATTTGAGCTTGTTGCATCAACAAGGCATTCTCTCGCCTTATAGCATCAATAATCAACTGTTCTTTTTGAGCCTGACTCGTAGTAGAGGCATTTATTTGGTTTCTTAAATTTTCGTCTTTTTGCAATAGAGCGACAATCCCACCCTCTATACTTCTTATCTTTTCACTTTGAGTTCCCATTGAGAAGAGGGCTTTTAAACCCTCTCCTGCGAACTTAGCAACTAATTTAAATATTTTAACAAATGCGGCTGTAAATATAATCACTGCTGGCCCACTCAAAAACGAACCTATAGCTTTGAATAAACCTTTAATAAAAACATTGCCTTTTTCTGGGTCTAAAGCTTTATCTAAGAAATTACTAAGCTTACTCGCTATACCGATAATATTTTCCAATAAAGGACCAAAAGTAATTGCCCCAACCCTTTCCGCTAGGCTAGTAACACCTTGCACAAGAGAGTTTATTTGGGCGGCGATTGTTTTATTAAGCTCTTTATTTTTAGTTAAAGCTTCGTTTGTCGCGCTAGCAGCCGTCTCAGATGCTTTGGCAAAAATCGAAGTTTGACTACCAATATCTTTTAAAGCTGCACTAACTACGTTTATCTGGAAAACTCCACCCGCTAATTCCTTTATCTTTGAAACAACAGTCGGGTCTGCGATATTTTGTAAAGCATTAGACAGGGCTTGTAATTTTTGAACACCAGTTTGAGTTGCATCAATTTCAACACCAAGCTCCTGTAGTGAACTTATTGTAGTCCCCCTCGAAAGACGAGTAAAAATTGATTTAAATGCGTTACCAATAACAGCACCTCCTCTAGCAGTTCTTTGCTCGACCGCCGTTATGAGACCCAACAACTGGTTAAAAGACACTCCAGCATCCTCTGCTGTAGAACCTGCTCGCGTGAAAGCCTCTGCTAGATCGTTAGTTGATACGGCAAAAGCTGTATCTACCGCTACCATTTTATTGACAATTTGATTAGCTGAAAGACCCGCAGAAGTAAAACCATTGATAGCAGCAGTTAATGCTTTAACGGATTTTTCTGCATCTAAGCCAGATATCCTAGTAAGTATTAATGCAGATTTAAGCCTACTCGCTGTTTCCTCTGCACTTAAACCCTGACGAGCTAATTCTGCCGCGCCATCAGCGACAGTAGCGAAAGATTGCCCAGTGTCTTTAGCTACTTGAAAAATAGAATTCCTAAACTTATTGAAAGTTTGTTCACTAGCTTGGAAAATGGAGTTAATTTCTACTAATCTCTTCTGGACATCTACTGTTGTAGCTACCAACTTTTTAAATGATTGTGTTACGCCATTTATAACAACAGTGGTGGCACCGAATGCAAAAACACGGGCTGTAGAAGCATCTAGAGATTTTTGAAACTCAGATGCTTGCCCTGTAATCCTACCTAAAGCCTGTTGAACCTGCTTTGCCGAAGCATTCAGGCTTTGAGGGTTTAGTTGAACATTTAAAGTTGCATTTAGACTAGATGCCATATAGTCTAAATTACACCTATCACGTTAAAAAGTCCTCTGCTTTAAGCTCTCCACCCCTTGCTTTCATTTTTGCCCTTAAATCATCTAAGCCATGAGAGACATTGGGATTATTATCTTCTGGCTCTTCATATTCTAGTATTTTACTTGGATCATCTGAAATCTCGTCAGGTATTTCACTGTTTTTCATTTTATTCAACAGAGCATTAGATAAAACTAATAAATTTTTCTGGAATAATGTGATTTTTTCGAATGAACCACCTAATAACACTAGAGGGTTTTTACTCTGCGTTACAAATATTTCGAAAAAACCCCCGTGAAAAGAAGCATTTAGGATATTGTCCTTATTGTTTAAATCTGCGTATCTTGTAAACAAATCAGGAGATAATATTTCCATCACCTGTTCATCGTCTAGAGGCTTTTTAAATTCAGAATCAAAAAAGAGGTGTCCTCTTATCATTCTTTTAATTTTTTTAGCTTCTGCTAGGGTTTCGGCGCTAAAAGCAAGAAGCTTATTTTTTTTCGACTTAAGCTCTTTTAGAGAATCTCTTTGCCTTTCTATCTGCTCTGCAAAAGTTCTTCTCTGAGTAGGATCTGTTATCTTATTTAAAGAGAGAGTCGATTTTTTGATCATCCACTCTTTTGACTTGATATCTTCATCTTCCTTAAGACTCCAAGCTCCATTTTTGATAGCTTGCTTAATTATATCTTCGCTTTTGTTTACTCCTTTTTTAACAGCCAAATCTATATCTAAACATTCTTTTCTTTCTAATTCAAGAATATCTACAACAAGAAAATGCTTAAAAAAATAATCTTTATCTTCGTGTGTTAATACACTGTAAGCCCGAACTATATCTAAAAGGTTGCAAGAATCCTCATTAAATCTCTTTTCCTTCATTAAGTCTATCTTCCTCTTCGAAAAGATCTTTAATAGCTTTATCTATGGATTTTTGGTCGTTTCCAAGCTGATTATACCAAATGCTAGCAACTCTAATCAAAGTAGTAAAAGACTCATCATAGATTTTTTTACGTTTTAAATATGCGGCATCTTTACTTTGTTCCTCTTCGTTTTCTTGCAAGATCAGCAAGTTGACTCGCTTGCTTTTATAATCCTCGCCATCAAACATCGGGAATACTTCTTTTTTATCATCTAACTCTTCTTCAAAGAATGAAAAATTTAAAACAAGCCATTCTATTAATTTATGCTCAGCCTTAGCATCAGCAGTTTGACTAAACTGCCCCCTTAAAGATTCCTCGTAATCGTAAATATCTTTTTTTGTTTCAGCAAACTTTTTCTTAGCATCTTTTAACTGACTCTTTTGCTCTTCATCTAAATCCTTGCCGCCTTCAAAAAACTCTATAGTCCTGCTGGCCTCAATATTTTCCAAGACTGTTTCTGTCATAATTTCAGAAGTTTTCTTAGAAGTAAATCCCCCTAAATCTCCCATTTTTTTTGCCAACATAGCTTTTGTCAAAAACCCCGCGTTTATAAACTCATTGAACTTCTGACCATAGAAAAACTCAGCGTCCTCTCTATCAGATATAGAGGGTTTAGCAAAAACAATTCTATTTTTAATAGTTTTTTTAACCTTTTTGGTCGTCTCTACGGGACCATCCTTGGTCTTTTTAACGTGAGGAACCTCTTTTTCAACTTTCCTTGAAACATCGAATGAATATAACTCTTTCATTTACATTATATTATATATAAAAAATAGCTAAAATCAATTAAATTAATCCACTGGCCAAAACACTCGCAGAGGAGTTCCCGTGGTGTTCGAATTTAACTAAGTTGACTTTACCGTCCAAAATACTGAAACCAGTAACATCTAATGAATTAGACATTAATACATCTTCATAATAATAAGAAAAACTTTTGTTGGTATGATCGTAAAATATTTGCATTTCAAAATTTACTCCGCTTTCATAACCGCAAAAAAACTTACCACTTTGATCAAATAAATATCCATCTTTACCTGATATTGAGACTAGTTGAGCTTCTTTAAATGTGCCGTCGATGCCACTTTCCATTAAATGAAAAGCAAAACCGCTGTCAGGGCTATCAACATTAAACCCAACCTCATAATAACAATTTTTGTAATCTGGTAAACTGCCGCTAGTTATCATAATAGTATTGGGAAATAGTAGGTGAATGAAACCATATTATTATCATCTAGACTTGTTGATTCATCCACTGATTCTAAGCAGCACCCACTGGTTGTAAAATCCATAACAGAGTCTCCATTTGCGTCTTTTAAATCAATTTTAATTATTCCGCTTTCACAGACAAGGCTAGAAAGATTGAGACCTGTAACTTGATTTTTAACAGCAGAAAAAGAAAGATTTCCTTGCGCTGGAAGTTCAGGATACCTAAACTGAGGCTCTCTTTCTCCTAATCTGGTTACAGGATTTCTTGTCAAGGAAACGGAAATATCAAAGTCCTGTATTGTCATGCTATTAGAATTGACAGATTCAGAACCATTGGTGGTAGTGGTTATCTCTATATCATTAGGAGCAAAAACCCCGCCAAATTCATCTTCAGTTTGATTTGAAATGGTAAGAGCGCCAGCAGGGGTGTGAGTTGCTCCATTGCCTTCATATGAGGTAGAAGCTTCAACTAAAGAACCCAAACTACCTTTTACAGAATAAGAGGTAAGAGAAGCTTCTGATATAGTTGTCACACCAGCCAGATCTTTTATTTGGAAGTCATATTTGCCAGTATTTAAAAACCCAAAATTTCTTTGTTGGAATTTATACAATGGATCTATGCCCGAAGCTCCTGTGCAAATTATAGCTCCGAGGTCTATAGAGGTAGATTGATTTCTTCCTAATATTCTATCTTGGACATGACCTACTCCAAGAGCAGGTAAATCTACAATATTTTTAGAGCTAGAAAAACTCAAAGAGTTTATCATAGGTATTCTCACAGTATCCACGAAGACCTGTGTATCACTTGAATGAACTCTATCTACCTTAGCCACATTAGTAGTTTACACAAAAAAGCCCCGCATTTCTGCGAGGCTTTTTTTTGATATTAAGGTAAATCTTAATAAGGCGCTCTTGAAGCTTGTTTCTTATACATTTTACCTGACAGACTATTTGCTGTTGTATTACGGGTAATAAAATCAGCATTATCGCCAAATATACCAGAATAATACAAGCCTTGGTCTGTTGTGGTAGGTCCACCAATTTGAGCGGAGAACGTCAAGTCTATAGTCTCGTTGTCGTCTAACCCAACAGAGAAGGATTGATTATCCAATGTCGCTTTTTGTAAAAGATACTTGTGCTTTGCAGTGCCAAATTCATCTTTAACTAGCAGAGTGATGTTAGTTGTCTCTTCTCCAGCTACTCCAGTTAAGATTGTGTCTATAGCTCCAGCGTGGAAGTTTTTAAGCAATGCGCTGACAGACATCGTTACGTTAATTGGGAACTCAAGCGGCTTAGCGACAGCCCTCTCTGACCCAAGAGCAGAAATGTTAGTTCTAGCCATTGGAACCTCAATAGAGGCACTCTGAACGTGCATGTCTGAGAGGTTTGTTCCACCAACACCAAACTCATCGTCAGAGAAACTTAAGGTGACATCTTCAGGACGAAGAACCAGAACATTCATATCTCCAGTGCTTCCTGCATCAAGTCTAGCTTGTCCAGTATCTGCCCTTGCCCCGTCTTGAGCCAAGGATGGGTTAGCCAAACCAGAACTCATTCCTTCATAAAATTGAATATTAGAAGCTTCTCCTTCAATATCCACTCTGGGTATCTCTCCTACTGCAAAATTAACTGTATAACTATTAACAGTTGCGTTACCAAACCCAACAACGTCATGATTTGATCTATCAGCAGAAGTATAAGCAGAACTCTGGAAAGCATCTTGTCCTTCTTTAGCAGTCAAGACAAAAATGTTCTTTTCTCTTTTGAATTCGTTCTCAGTTATAACACCAGAAATAAACTGGCTTCTTGCTGCTTCGGTAAGGTGACCAATTCCTTGAGGATTAAATCCTAAGTGACCTTCGTTCTCACCATTCCCTAAATAATAACCCATCGAGAAACTTGGGTTAAGTTCCGACATTGTTATTGTTCCGATTCGCGCTAATTGTCCAAATTCTCTGATATCTTGTCTAGCTCCCGCTAAATCAATATCAAAAGAAAAGGTATCAACACGATGAAGTTGATCAGGCAAATAACCTGAAAGGCCAGCAGCCGCTACTGCTGCTGCGGCATCGCCTCTGTTCACCGTTGTGGGAAGTATCCCAGTTGGCGCAACATAAACGGCCTTGCTTTGTGAAATTACTCTTGTTCTAGAAGCCATGTTGTAATAAATTTAAAAGTGTAAATGTTTACACTTTCTTACACGGATTTAGGCTCTAGGGAAACGATAAGTGCATATTTCGAAGTCAATATAGCCTATTGATATGTTTTTGTTTAGGTTTTCCCTTAATTTCTCCGAGACCACTTTTGACACAGATACATCTGTAATATGGGATTTTACGGGACTGTCTCCCTGAGCATCTACAAGACTATCATAAGCATAAGGGAAATCTTTAATTGAAAAAGAGAATCCATAAGGAAAACTCCCATATGGAATTTGGGTCATATCTTCCCTAACTGTATCTCTAAAAAGAGAGAGCACTGAGTCTAGGGTATAATTGTCAAAAGAAAGAACCATAACCCTTATGTTCGATCTTGTGTCCTCTTCCCCACCAAAAGAAAATTCTGTATTTTCTGATTGAGTCAAAGAGATGAAACACGCTGGTAAAAAATAGGTTGTTTCATCGAATTCGCCTGTTTTTCCATATTGATAAGGCAATTCGGTTGAACTATCTTTAAAATCTGAATGCAGTATAACCTGCGCGTCAGTGTCATTTGTAATATAAGTATTTACCTCTTTTACAGTTGAATTGGCGGTAAGTGCAGTGCTCCCTATTGCTGAACCAGAAGCCGCTGGAAAAATCAATCTTCCATTATCGTAATCCGTATAGACACCTCCGTTTTGATCGTAATTTCCCGTAATAAATGCATTTCCTAAAAAGAATCCTGAATTTGGCTGAACGACATCATTCTCTGCAACAAGTTGTCTATACTTGCCTTGAAATGCTATATGTGAAGAGGGGATATCTGGGAAGTCGCCAGATGTGAAAGCGTTACTCAAATTTGTCTCATAAGCTTGAGAATCGCTTTTCAATAAACGATTCTCAAACCACAAGTAAAAACTTGATAAAACATTCTGGTCAAATTGCGCTTTCATTTATCTAATCTTAATAATCTCTTTTTAAAATCATTTATTAATTGGGATATATAAGGAGTGTTTCTAAAACTTACACCAGAAGACTTGTTTTTGGCTTGCATACCTGTCCCAGACCTTGAAGTAGCAAATCCAGTTGAACTAAATAAAAATTGACCCAAATTACTTAACCCTCCTTTTTCCACACTTTTAGCCCAGCTTTTTCCAGTCATCCAAGGAATAGGAGTTAGAGAATAAATTTCCTCCGTAGTCGGGATGTAGAAAGTAACAGAATACTGACCAGCAGAGTTTTTCCTTCTCACCTTAAATCTTATTTTTTGCTGGAAAATATTTTCTATTACCTCTGTTGGCTGATCTCCCCCACTGAAACCTATGAAAGAAAAAAGGTTTCCATACCCGCCTAATGTGCCGCTAGTATTGCTTGCGTTCGGGCCAGACTTTAATTCAATAGTTATAGGGTGACTTTGGAATTTTTTCTCAAGTTCCTTTCTTCTCTCCTCTATTTTAGGTTCTAAGAATCTCCTCAGAATCCTACCCATATTTTTATCGTTATCAACGCTTAACTCTTTAAGAAGCTCTTTTGCGTTAACTGTGACTACTGGCTTTGATACCGATATAAACGCTTTTCTCGCCATTAATTCTCACGCTTTAAGAATATAGAATAAAACTGACTATCAAATGGCCCAATAGATTTAGCATCTCCATCAACGATATATAACTCATCGTCAACCTCTATCTTGGAACAAATTTTAATTTTTTCATAAGCATCAGATTTGACTTTGATTCTTATCTGCCCCTCTGATGCCAGCAAATTCATTTGTCCTCCTCCATCAATTATATCTTCTTTCTGCTCATTTTTGTAAAAAATACGAGCGGCAAAAGTATGCTTTGTTAGGGTTACCTCTGATGAGATTTTTGCTGTGTTCTTCGTGCGTCCGTAAAGAGGATTGTAGTTAAGTTCAGCGGGAGTGCTAGAAGCTTCTTCTACATAAACATATATATCTCTAGCAAAAGTATCATGGACATCACTTAGTGCTGAATTGATCTCTGTTTTTTCTGCGTCTGTAAGTAATGATGCCATAATTTCATACTAGCTTTCCAGATAAATTGTATGTGCCATCTGTTCCTGCAACTTGAATTGGCGAAGATTTTTGATAATTATATTGATAAATTAAATCATTCAATCTTGACCCCGCTTGCTCAGATAAATCTCTATATGTCTTTGCTACAGAGTTTTTGTTTTGTCTTTGGATGGTCGTATCACCTTCTTTTATAGTGACCCAATCAACAGAATCAGAATAAGTAAAAGACCTTAACGACTCTCTGGACGATTTCTGATAATACCAAAGCTCATATAAAGCAGTAAAAATATTTCTTTCTACTGGCATTAAACCAGAATCAGTTCCTTTTAAAACAACCTGACCTGTTGAATTAACCTCAAACTCTTCGTGAATATAACCATTTAATTCACCTATATTGGTTTCTAACCAACCAGACACAAAACCAATATTATAATTACCAGTATCGTTAGGGAAGTCGTAAGTAACGATTCCGCTAGCTATATGTCCAAGGTCGTTCATAAGTTAAATGTCTCCAAATAACTTTACAGCAGATTCATAATCTGGGGAACTCGGATCTATAATTGGTTTAGCTTGACCCTGCACGGAAACATTGTGTCTCGTCGCAAAAATGTCAAAAGATTTAATTAAATCCTTTTTTAATAAACTAATATTTTTTGCTGGCGTTACACCAACTCTTACGGCTAACTCTGTTAGTTCGGTTACGGAGGCATTTGATATTCTGTCCTCAAAAACCTCCTTACTTAAGGTTTGATATGGGTTGCACTGATTAACGCCTAAAAGCTCTTCTAGCTCTCTTGTCTCTTCTATATGTTTTTCTTTAGATGTCCTATCTTTTCCATCGGTTACATCAAACTCCTCCAAATGAGTCGCATCAATCTTTTTTGCAGACTTCTTTTTAGCACTTTTTTTCTTAGCCATAACTTATAATATATATATACACTTAAAAAATCAAAAAAAAGAGCCACCCCCCGAAAGGGGTGGCTCGATTTTTAAGGTTGTTTAGCTTGAATTAGCTAAGCTCAACGTGCAAGCCAACAAGAGCACGGTCATCAATACAGACACGACCCTCTTCGACTTTTCCGTAGTAACCGATCTTGTTCTGACGAACAGAGAACTGATCGTCAACGAGAACTGACAGATCGCCAGTGTTACCCTCGTCAAGAACAACAGGACGAATAAGAGCGTCCTTAGAGCGGTCAACTCCGATAAGAATTTCGTCATCATCAGACGCGAAGCTGGAAACAGGGCTTCCTTCAGCGGCGTTGATGCTTGCGAAAATCTTGTTGAAGCGTTGACTCTTACCAAGCTCCAGTTGCTCCATGATGTTAATTCCATAGAAAGCTGGAAGACCAGCGGCACTATAGAGTTGCTCACGGAGAGAATCTGGTGCTACAAAACCATCACCGCCAGTTGTCCCAGAAGGAGAATTAGCAGTGTTGATTGGGTTGTAAGCCATGCCACGGAGTTGCTCAACCATTTCTGGTGAACACATGATATCAGTGATACCAGCTTTAGAGCCACCAACAGGAGTTCCACCAACAAACGAGGAATTAATCCTCTTGCTAAGAGTGATAAGCTTATTGAAGTCAGCTAAGACAAACCTATCGGTAGCACTTGCGGTTGTAATGTGATTTCCTGCGGCAGCAGAGCCACCAGCGGCAGAAATAGTGGTTGCTTTAATAAGAGCAGTCGCAAGGACATTAAATGCCGTGCGGTCCTGCTTCAGAAGAATTTCCTGAGCCATCCTAGTGAAAGTCTTGCTAACAACGTCAAGACGAGCCTTACGGACATACTTGCGATCAAACGCAAGAGCACTGTCCAAGGTGTAAGTCTGGAACTTGAGTTCGTTGTGAGCGGGGAAGACTTGACTGTAAGGAAGACCCCCAGCTACCTGCTGAGAATACACCTGAATGTAGTCCTCATCAGTGATATCGTGAAATAAATCAAGAGGTAAGGAAGGGTTATCGTCCCAATCATAAGTGAGAGTGGTGAACAAGTTTCCAACAGTAGGAGCGTTGTTAATCACCTCAGAGATGACTGGTCCAAGTAAGTCAGCGACTGCTGCCTGTGCCTCATAAGCTTCTTCACGATTATTAGATCCCATTGCCCTAATAAGAGCCAACTGATCTTCAGTTCTTTTAATAGTGATTTTCATGATCGTAAATTATAAGCAGTTAAGTTGAAGTAGAGCATATGCACCCGCAAAAGCATCAGTGCTTGACTGAGATTCCCTAAGACCAGTTCCGATGAACTTACCGATAGAATGAACGTGATGAGTGTGGTGGTTAGCCGCAGTTGGCGTAACACCAGTCACAGTTCCATTCGGGCCAGCTTGCGCGAATTGCCCCACACTGGGAGTAACACCGCGACTGAAAGCCTTAGCATTCATTGTGAAGATACCTTTAGTGGCGACAGGAACTGCCTCACCAGATACAACACACTGAAGTTCTTCTTTCTTTTCTGGGTAGTATAAAAGGTTCTCTCCATTTTCATCTTTATTGCGAACATCGCGCAAAAGAATCCCTAAAGGTCTTACAGCAGCCCCCGTCCCCGTGCTTTTAGTCACCTTGTAAGGGACTTCGGGGTAAAGGGAAAGCGCATGACCTTGCGTAGCATCATAAGAATCCGAATCGGTTCTTTCTACGAATTGAGTAGGCTCAGTGCTCAAGTTAGCAGAGCTAACTTGCACAACAGAACCCGCCTCGCCCGTTACCGTATCGAGAGAATAGAAGTTAATAACATCATTCTCGTCGTATTGACGGAAGGGCAGTAAACGTGTAATTTCGTTTGCCATGATTAATAATAGTTGTGTTTAAATTAAGAAACTTCGACTTCGAAGCTCTTCTTAAGTCTATCGACTAAAGAAATACTTTCACTTGCTTCAGCGTTATTATTAGGGATGGCAGCTTCTGCCTCGTCTCCCTCTGCCTCAAGCTCTTCTTCAGGCTTCTCTTCAGCTTCATCTTCGCCCTCTTCTGGGTCACCGTCTTCTTCGCCTTCTTCGCGATTAGCAACAGCTTCCTCAATGCGAGCTTTAATGTCTGCCTCTTGAGCCTCGATATTCTTTTTGAGCTTGTGAGCAAAAATAACTTCAAGTTTTTCCTTATAGGAATTAAAATCTTCTTCAGAACTACCCAACTCCTTCACTTCAGCGGTAACAAGAGCCATTTCCTTTTCGTTAAGGTCATAGTCATTATCAACGAAGTTCATGCGATCATTAAAGAGATCGACCGCAGCTTTTGCTTCGACATCGCTCTTGAGGGAATCGAGTTCTTCTTTCGTCTGCTTAAAAGAGTCTTTTAACTCTTCAAGCTCAGCTTCAGCTTTTGCCTTAGCTTCCTTTTCAACTTCCATCTTGGCTGTCCAAGACTCGTTGTGCTCTACGAGAGTATCTCGGATACTCTCTGAAACAGTTTTAGCCTCTGAACCTTCCTTCACAGCGGAAGCAACGCTCTTTGACAACTGAGTAATAAGTTGGTCGAATTGTTCTTTATCCATATTAAAAATGTTTTTTAATTTGTCAGTCTTTACATTAATATTAGTATTTCGGGAAATTTTTTCTACACTTTCCTGTTTAGTTGTTTTTTCAGAAGTATAAACACCTCGAACAGAAGCAGCAGGGTTTTTAGTTAATGCTGCCCCTAATGGATATGTTTGACCAACAATTAATCTGTTAACAAGCTCGCCGTTTTCGTTTTTTCCTTTGCCGCCCAACCCCTTGATATATTGCTTTAGGTCGTTTTTTTCGGCACCATTTACTATTGTAGAATCTTTTAAAAGATTAGATCCTACGGCTACTTCGAAATCTTTGAAAGCCAATTCCCAGCTAGTGGATATGCTTTGGTAAGACTCATCATCCTCATCAGAAGCTTCTGATATGGCTTGAGCTAGCTCTGGATATATTTGACTATAGATAAGTCCAGCCGCGTTGATGTAAAAGGGTTCCTTTTTGTCGGCGTAAGATTCAATATCGTTGTTTTTAAAGTCAAACTCTCGATCTGAGAAGGACGCATTGATCATGTGACCAACAATTTTATCTTTTTTATGCTCAATATTTATTGGCTTATTGATAAATCTTTTTACAGCGGCTACAGCAGTTTTAGCATCTATGCCGTCTCCGTTTTTATTGAATTCATTAACCTTTGCTAAATTAAAGACTACAGGTAATACATCAATGTTTTCTTCAGGATTAAAATCATCAGGCAACAATGATTGTGCCGCCTCTTGAATAGTTCCTTCTGAAAGACCAAATGACTCAAATTCTTCTTCGCTTATCTTTTTTACCGAGCCTTCAAATAAACAAATGTTAAAATCATCCAATGACATACTTCTTCTTACACAGAAATTTGGGTAGAATGATATAAAATTGCAGAAGATAGATCATCTAACTGATGCTCAGACCCTAGTTCTAGTATTTTTTCATGAACATTTAAGTCTGTTAGCTTATCTAAATCTTTGACAACTTCTGCTAATGTTGATTCCCAATCAGTAGATTCCTTGGCTATAACAATTGATTCACAGACTTGAGCGACCATCTCCTTTTTTTGTTTAGACATTCTCTTAATACCGAACTTAGAGGCAAACTCTCTGAACGCTAATAACTCAAACTCATTTAGTTTTTTAGTTGCCTCAACAATATGCTTCTTAGAGAATTTATTAGAATTAGAAACACCCATAGGTCTTCCCCC
>CEQU01007344.1_pt1 | contig 24216 bp, 26 predicted proteins | sample 531031 | NCBI WGS metagenome assembly CEQU01 (sample SAMEA2621216, study PRJEB7988) | marine metagenome | isolation source: saline water (ENVO:00002010), including
GGTTTTATAGATAACACAACATTTACACATTTTGATTATCAAAATCAATTTGAAAGTTACCATAATGCCCCAGACTTAGGTTTTGGTGTATGGTTAGACCAATCAACTGAAACTTTATTCACATTCAATGCACATGGTAATACAGCAATAGACCCAGCAAATAATAACAAACTTCATGCTGTTGCATTTGTAATTCCAGATAATGTATCAACTTGGATAGGTTATGCAACACAAGGTGGGAATCAGGGAGCAAGTATCACTGTTTATTCAATAGGTGCAGTTATAGATGGCTTAAATGGCTTAACTATTGGCACAGAGTATTATGTAAAAGATGATGGGTCTTTAGGTACTTCTGGAACATACAAAATAGGTAGGGCAATAGCAACAGATAAAATATATATAACAAACGCTAGATAATGGCTCAAAAAAAACAAGACAGAACAATAGATGAGAGAGTTTCTATTGTCAGGGAAGCTGACAATAGATTTTTAGAAGAGCAGCAGTCTGGGCCATCAAGCTCACAACCTTCTGCTCCTAGAGTTGTTTATTTTCCTTCTAAGCCAGAAACTACTTTGGCTGATATTAGAAAAATAAATGAAACAAAAGCGGCAACGCAAGCTAAAGAAAAAGCAGAAAATATAATACAAAAAGAAAAGGATTTAAATGAACAGGCTTCAAAAGGATTTGATTCCTTAGAAGAGCTAGGTAAATTTAATGAAGCTAGAAAAGCTTTAGAAGATGAAAAAACTAAACCATCTTTTGCAGCTGTTGTTTCACCTTTTGAAGTGGCTCCAGACCCCCCAGAGGTCCCTACAGCTTCAACACCAAACATTCCTGTTTCTGAATACAACTCAAATGTTGAAAAATTTAATGCTAGGGCCAAAGAAGTTAAAAAACAAGCAGAAGAGTACAAGGAAACCTATGAGACCTTTAAAGAAGCTTTTGACACAGTAAACACAAATTATTCAAATTTAGAAAATACCTTTGAAAAAGACTTTAGGTTGTTTTTAGCAGAAGCCTCTGACAGGCCAGTTGTTCCAGAGGATACTTATATCTGGAATAAATACCAAAGCTTAAAAAAACAAGAAGAGGCTTTAAATACACTGGCTAAAGAAGTGAATAAACAAGGTTCTTACTTAAACACGTTTCAAGAGGCAAACTTACGAGAGATAGTTCCACAGCTTAATAACCTAACTAAAGTTAATGCCTTTTTGTCTGCACAGGGCAAAAGGTATCCTTCTGCTCCAGACACCCCTGTAGAGGCCTCTTATGAGGCTGAAAAGATAGTTGAGGCAACAGCTAGCAAACTAACACCTGTAACAAAAATAGTACCCCCTAAAGTTGATTTATTAGAAATATCAGAAAGAAATACTGAAAGAGCAGCTCAATCAAGAGCATTAAATATTTCTATGATAGACAGGACCTTAGAAAACCCAATAGGTTCTTATGGACCCAAAACGTCAAAAGAGGTTTTAGAGTTAGAAAAAAAAGCTTTAACTAAATCTGGCTCTTTACCTAGACCTTATGTAGCAGAGGACTTTAAAGCTTGGAATGATATGCAAGCAAAGTCTAGCTGGAACACCACAAAAGAAGCTTTGCTGGCTTTAGGAGCAACTAAAGAAAACATCAAAGCTATAGAAGGTCAAGCTGGAGAGAATTACTCTTCTGTGCTTTATTCAATAGATGGCAAAGGTAACTTTATGTTGCCTACTGAAAACTGGAAAGAAATTTCTCTTCTTGATAAAGAAGAAATAAGTAAAAAAAGAGAACAGTTAGTCAATGACTATTATCAAGGCATAGCTAAAGACAGGGCCATTACACAATGGAGAATAGCTGTAGCTGGAGACCTGTCTAAAGAAGAACAAGAAAAATATGTTAACTCTTTATCAGAACAAGAAAAAAATAATTTATATGGATATATCAAAGCTAATAATCTACTTGAAAAAGACAACACTAAAGCTGGAGACATAATAAGTAGTGGATGGAATAAACTTAGCTCAACAACTAAAAACCTTATAGAGCAAATAATAGAAAATGATAAATCTAAAAACAAATTTGCAAATGTAATGGATATAAGCGAAGATAGCAAAAAGGCTATTGATGCAGCCGCAGACTGGAGCAAAACAGCAGCAGCAAACACAGCTAAAGTAACAGGCTTAGTAGGAAAATCAATATATGAAAACTTTTCACCCCCTCCAGTGGTAGGAAGTTTTGAGAAGGATTCACCAGCTTATAATTATATTTCTGGTGTAACTAAAGAGCAAACTGAAAACTTTGGCAATATAGTTGAAGGATTAAAAAATGCTTCATTTAATAAAAACTGGACCGCTTACAATGAGGCTTTATTCCAAGAACAAGAGTTTTTAAATAAATATAAAAAAGATGTCGGCACCGCTATTGCTAAATCAAGAGAAAAACAATACCAGCAATATAAAAAAGACTTAGAACTTCCAGAGGATATTTCAAAAGCAGCTAAAGATTATATAACTACAAGAAAACAGCAAGAAGGACTTACTAATTTTTACAATTCAGAATTATTTTCTTCTGCTGGCTTTGGTATTAGGGATGTATTACCCCCTAATGTCCAAGCAGCATTAGCAAACACAAAAGAAACTATTGCTAAAACCGCAAAGACTTTTATAAATCCAACTGAATATAAAAAAGACTTAGATTCAATTACAGTTGCAGCAAAACCTCTTCTAAGATGGGCCGCAGGCAAAGAAGCTATATATAAAAACGGAGAGTATGTAGGAGACAAGTTTCAAAACTGGGGTTCAAAAGGTGAAGCTATAACAGACCCTATCAAATTTGTTTTTGGAAATGCTTGGGCCATAAGAAACTCTGACAAATTAGGCAAAGCAGAGTATGCAGCAAACACAGCTTGGGAATACATAAGTATCTTTGGAACAGATGACAGAAGAGGCTTTGGTGTTTATTTTGATGAAAAGAACCAGCCAGTCATGACAGAAGGGTCTTTTAAGGTAAACATGGCACCAGCTCCAGTTATGGACATACAAATAGGAAATACAAGTGTAGGTATAAATCCTTTAGATGCTTTGTTTATGATAATACCTGTACCCTCTAGCAGTAAAGCTAAAGTTGCCACAAACACATTGTCTAAAGAGAGAATTAAAAACCTATATACTGCTTTAGGATTAAAAAAATCTGTGTTTCCTGTAAAAGATTTACAGGAACTAGCAGACACTTTGGGAAACCTAAATAAAAACCAGAGAAAAAAAGCCATTGAACTAAGGCAGGCAGCAGCAGAAACTGGACAGACAACAGAACTGGCTGCATATTATGTAAATTCTAAAACAGGTAAAATAGTTGATAATATTTTTGACCCAAAAACACTAGACCAGAGCTCAACTATGAAATCGCTAAATAAAGCTTATGAGAAAACAGAAGGACTTACTAGAGAAGCTATAGAATATAATCCAAAAACTAATGACTTTATTATAAAAAAGGCCACAGAGTTTTCTGAATCAGATTTAGCTAAAATAGGAGGCTACTCACCTAAAACTATAAGGCAAATGCAAATAGCTTCTTACTTAAAACATATTGAAGAAAGCCGCAGGTTTAGTTTTGAAGAAGCACTAAAAGACCCTAAAAAATTTAAAGAGATAAAGTCAGCTGGAGACATAAAAGATATTTCTGCTAAAGACTTTGTTAAGTCTAATATAACTATTCAGCATTTTTTAAAAGAAATGTTTGATTCACTCAAAGATTTAAACAAAGACCCTAAAGACTTTAAAGATATTTCTGATGGATTAGTTAAAGAGTATTTTAAAAAAGTAATTCAAGAAGGTGAACGTCTTGGATTGGGTAAGTCTAAAAAAGGTGATTTTGTTTGGAACAGTCAAGAGTTAGATGAGTTATGGAGAAACTTTTTATCTAAGAACTTAAAAAGAACTGAATCAGGAAAAATAGAGCCGTTATTAAAAAATATAGATAGTACAGGCCAGCAAAACCCAGATTTTGATATGGGTAAGATTTTTGATGAACTAGATGATTATTACTCAAACCAGTCAGACTTTGGTAAATTCCTAGATACAAAGACCCCAAATGCACCAGCTCCAGCCACTATAAAGCCTTCTAAGCCACCAGCAGCTAAATCCCCTAAGAAAACCTCTGAAACAGGCAAAGAGGCCTCTCAAAAGGCAAAACCAGCAACTCAAACAGCAGAACAATTTGAAGGACCCCCTACTACCCCCACAGCACTACAAACAAGTTATATCAATAAAATGTTTGATGATATATTGGATAAAGATTTGCCTATTAATATAAATAAAGTACAAGCACTGTCTGCTGGTGGGGTCCCCAGCTGGATAGCTAAAGGAAATTTGAAAATACAGCCAAGTTTGTCTGTAGGTGATATTAAAGCAGAGCTGTCAAGAATCAACACCCCTTTATTTACTTCTGAAAAAACCAAAGATGCTTTAGCTCAATCTATTAGCAACACAGGCACAAGTGTAAAACAAATTCAAATTACAAACCCAGCAATAAGAACACTTGAAATGCAATTACAAGCACTAAAGGATACCCAAGCAAAACCTTTGACTACTGTAGACATAGGAATAACAAGAGACAACTTTAATGTTCCATCAAAAAAAACCACAGATATCCCTTCAAAAGGCAAAAGCCTTGTTATGGCTAAAACCCCAACTGAACAAGCAGCAGCAATTAAAAGTGTTACAAAAATGCAGACACCTGTAACAACTCCAACTAAAACAAGCTCGACTACAAAGACACCTTCTAAGGTAAAATCAAGAGTAGATATACCAGCTAAAATCACACAAAAAGTCACAGTCAAAGCAGGTGTGGCAACAGCAACAAAAACAAAAACAAAGGCAACTACTAAGGTCCCAGACATACCTCGTAAAACAAAAGCAGTACCTGTAAAGCCAAGAAAATGGTTTATACCCCCTATACCGCCTGTACCTTTTGCAAGCGGAGACCCAGAAGCAGAAAAGTCTTTGCAGGACCCTAATGTTAATCCTAAGATAGTTGGCTGGAGGCAGGGCCAAGTTTATCCTAAAGTAGATTTAGAAAAACAAACAGTAAAATTTTCAAAGAAGAAGCCAGCTAAATTAAAAGATGGCAAAACTCCCAGAGAGAGTTTTACAGTTTTAAAAGCTAAAAAGTATAAACCTAAAAATAAAAAATTATCTTTAGGTAAAGTAGATGCAGAAATAAAACCTACAGGAATAGCATTTACCTTGAAAAGAAAAGATGTACTCTCTTTACCTAGCTTTTTAAAAAGAAACAAATATTTGAAAAAATTAAAATAGGAGAAACTTATGGCAAGAATGACAAAAAAGTTAAGGCTTCGATTATCAAAGGATGTAAAGGCAGCTTTATACTTGGATGCAGACAGACTGACTGATGAGAATAGGCAGTATCTAAATAATATGGCAGCAGCTTTAGGAGCTAAAACTTTTGGTAAAAGAGGCTTTGATAGAGTACAAAAAGCCTTAGAAGGCTTTGTAGGGTCAAGCGGAGACCAGAGATTATCAACGGATGCCAAAGATAAGTTGTCTGACACAGTATTGGTCTTAAAAGGGGAAGCAGCATATTATAAAGCAGCAGGTGGCTATTCAAACCTTAATAAAGAACAAGCTAAAGAAGTTTTAAAACCTAGAGGACAAATAGGTAAACAGTTGGAACTATATGACACTGAACTTACCAGTAAAAGAGAAACAAACTCTGCACAAGTGTTGGGCCAGCAGGTAAATGTAGACTCTAAAACTCCCTCTTCTGTTACTACACTTTTGAACAGAATTGCACAGTGGAGAGATGACAATAATCTTGGAAGCAAAAGGGTATTTTTTCAACAGTATGCAAAAGATAAAAATTATATTGAATTAAAAGAACTTGTAGAGTTGCAAGTAAATAGGCTTCAAAGAGAAACTGGAGACAAGAAGAAAAGAGCACGAGAATTAATCCAGCTATTAGAACAAAGTTTTCACGGAACTAGCAAAGCTGCTCCGCCTAAACTTGTAGCTCCTAGACCAAAAAACAAAAAAATAAAAAGCACAGAAGAACCTTCGCAGACTAAAGCTAAAGAAGGCTTTAGGGGTAGGATAAAATCTTTGCCAAACTTTAAAACTAAAACAAAGGGCAACTATCCACACAGAGTAGCTTGGCTTCAAGGTAATGGCAGCTGGGTAGTAGTAGACCTTAATAATAGAACACTAAGCACTTCCTTAGACCTAAAAAGTGTTTTAAGGTCTGGAGACATGTCAGAAGATAAGATACTAAAAAGTCTTACTTGGAACCAGCTAAAGGACCCTTTAGACAGACCTTATGAAACCTTTAGAATTATAAAAGAATCCAAAGTGAAACCTAAAGATATAAACTATATGAGTTTTGGAAACAGAGATATAAAAGTAGTCTCTAATGGCTTTGATGACCATGTATTAAGAGACCCTACTCAACATGCTGATAAAGATGGTAATATCAGAGAAATGAAATACCGCAGAAGTAACTTTAAGTACCCAAGAGCCAATAATAGATATAGTATATGGAATAAGAGAAAATCTATGAAAAAAGGTGAAGTTGGATTTAAAATATTAAAAAGAACCAGATAAAGAAAAGGAAATAACAATGGGAAATAGAGCATTTATACAATTTGGAACAGGTACAGGCAAAGACGCCAAGCACACAGGCTTAGGTGTCTATATGCACTGGAACGGAGGTAGGGACACCATAGAGCCTCTACTAAAGGTAGCTAGAGAGCTTAGAAAAGAAGATGCTAAGGCTAATATACATGTAGGAAGAGATATAGACAACTTTGTTTTTTTGGCTAGGTCCAGAGGGTTTGACCCACAAATAGAGACTTATACTCCAGACCCTAAATTAGGTTATGATAAAAGTTGGGCCAGTGGAGCTGATGACAATGGTTTATATGAAGTACATGATTTAAAAATAGTCAACAGAAGAACTATGGAAACTTATATGAAAGATGAGTTTGTTGAACAAAGCGTGTATGACCCAAAAGAAATGGCACAATCAATAAGAGAATCTGTTAAAGACACCTATATCGAAGCTGATGACTGGCACAAAGAGCATTTCCCTAAAGAAAAAGCTGCTAGAGAAAAAGCAAAAGCTCAAAGAGAAAAAGAGAGAAAAGAATATTTTAAAAGCCTAAACAGCCCTTCTAAAGAAGAGCAAGAATCAAGAAAATTTGCACAAACATTATCTGCTATGGCTAGAACTAGACTTAGGCTTAAAGAGAATCCTAGCGATATACAATTTGGTGTAGGTAGTAACTGGGATAGAAGTTTGTACATGACAGCTTTTGATGCTGTAAAGTTTTATCAATTTTCTTATAAAGACTGGGACAAAGAAAAGTTTAATAAGTTTAAAGAATCTATAGAAAAATCTTTAGAGCTAGAAAAATCTTTATATTTAGATAATAAACTAAATTCAAACCAGCAAATAGCAATCCATTCTACTCCGTCACATATTAGAGAAGCAGAAGAAATGTTAAAAGAAGCTGATAAACTAATAAATAAAAATAATAAAAAAACAAGCAGCTCCGCAGATGATGAATATGTATCTAAAGTTTTTAATGACCCAGACCATCCAGATACAAACAAGATAAAAAAAGCTTTAGCAGAAGAGAATAACAAAAAGCACGGAACAAATCTAAAAGCAGAAGATATCACTAATTTTTCTATGGATGATGTCAGAAGAGTTGCTGATAAAGCTAGAAAAAAAGATGTTATCAAAGCAGCTGTGAAAAAAGATAGGGTAAAAAAGTTTACACCACCAGCCAGCAAATATTCATTTACTAAAAAGAAAAATGGTGGCTTGTCATACGAATTAAAAAGGATTAAGTAATTTTGGATAGAGACAATACTCCTATATGGATATCAACCTTAGTTATACTAATGGTACTCTTTTACTACCTAAATGGAGGCACTCTGTTTAGCTAGGCCTTCATATAAGGGCCTCTTAGCTTCCAAAAGGTCTTATCATACCAACCAGCCTTTTTGAAGGCTCTCTAACAAGCTCACTTTTTGCTTATTTGGCTAAACTTTATTTCTATGATAGTATTTCTTAAATGCCTACTGGATTTTTCTACTAGGCACTTATGGTTTGTCTTGGCCGTGTTAATTCCTTCCTGATAAATTAAATAACTTTTGAGAAATTGATGATTATTACAAGCAATCCAATTAATAGAGACATAAGTATTAATATTTTGCACGGCCAAGTTTCAAAGATTAGGAACCCTAGATGACAGAACCAGCCAGCAAATATTCATTTACTAAAAGAGAGCTATCATTAGCAGCCAGCAACCCCAACTTGAGGGGTGCGGTAAAAATACATTTAGAACTGTATGTATTGCCAGCAGCTTTAGTAGCTTTATCCAAAAAACAAATGCTTGATAAAAACAAAAACACAGACTAAGACAAATATCAAAGCCTGTGCTAAAAATGTTTTTATTATTTTATCTATAATCATCAACTCCAATCAAAGCTAGTGTGTTTATCCCAAGCATCATCATTTAGAACACTTACTCCATAAGTACCAGCCATTCGTGTTGAATCCCCTACGTCATAAACCTTATTATCTACAACTGTAGCTAGATGGCCCTTTATATGGTACACAAAAGGCCTTCCAGTAGGGTCACTTACTCCAAGCCTATCAAGGTCATTCATAGTAGCTTTATGGAATAGGTCTAGTCTTTTGTAATTACTCTTAGAAGGGAAGTCAAAGTCTATTGCATCCTTTGGGTCACCATAAGACCCCCATAAAGTTGCATCACTATTTATCATGTATTTAGTAGCAGAGGCTCTTCTATTATTTATAAAAGATGTAGAGAACCCTAAGCTGTGCAGATAAGGCAAGTATATAGCCTTTGTGTTCCCATGAACTACATCTACATAATGGTCCCCTCTATGCACTCTCTTAGAGCCAGCAAAATGGTCTCTAAGCATAGCGTCATCATGGTTTGTTCTCCTGTATGCTATTGTTGCTGCAACAGTCCTGTAGTCTAAGTCTGATGCCTTTGTTATAGCTCTTAGAACACAATCTCCAGAACGATAGGTGCTTCCTAATATCCTTCTACTCATAGGTCCAGCAGTTGTGTTGCTTATGTAATCTATGTAATCTGTGTTTGGGTTGTAGTATGTATAATCTAATTTCATTTTGTACCTCTATATAACTTTTTTACTTGATATATATATCTTAGCAGGTAAATCTACAAAATGCAACAACCCTTATACTCTTTATACAAAAACAACAAAATGGCAAATTTACAACAACCTCGATTTTCTTAGCGAAAATCTCGCTTACCAAAGATGATAGAATAGTTGCCTGTCGCAGTTGGCTGCTCCAGTCTTTACTAAAGATTAAGAAGAAAATAAAGAAAGAAGAAACCTTTGGGTATTGACAGGTTTTTGGATTCTCAAATACGATATAAGTTCTTTCTTTATTTTTACCTCGTAAGAGGTTTTTGTTTCTTTCTATCCAATAAGACTATAGAGTAAGCTGGCTTCAATGTTAAAGGGAAAGAGAAAAATAAAATATGATAACACCAGAAACAATAGCAGTAGTAACAATAACATTCATAGTTTACATTCTTTATGCTGCTAACAAATATTACACAGACAACTGTACTATTATTCACACTGATTTTTGCTAATATGCGAAGCATCTTAAATAAAAAAAATAATAATTAAATATCCTCTGTAAAAATCTACTTCTCACAGAGGACATTTAGTTTACGATACTTCTAGCAGCTCTTCTTCTTATTGCTTGTATAAAAATCTTGGCAAAACTAAAAAACTGCACAAAAGGCAACAAAACACCTATACCTTAGTATAAAAAGTCTAATTATATATGCGTAGCCGTATATATATTGAAAAAAATATTAAAAAAAAGAAGCCTTGAACCAAAACACAAGACTTCTTTTTTATACTAGAACCAAACCTAAAATGAAAAAAAGGTTTGGTCTCATTAGTTTATATCATTTTTGATAAATTTTGAAGTATCTTTGCAGAAGCAACTATATTATCTACATCCATCTTGTCGCTTACTTCTTCTGATACTTCTCCATGCCACATAGCTTTTTTGCCATTAGCTGCTTGAGTGTCCCATCTCCAGACTGCCAGCAATACGTGTTTATCATCTATGTTTTGCTTCTTTGATTCCTCAAAAACAGCTAACACAGTTTCTTCTTTTAGTTTTTTTATTTCCATATTAACTCCTAACTTTTTAATTAATTTAGTACATACAAATACAAATAAAGATTAATAATCCTAACTGGATTATTTTATATCAACAACTTCATAAGCTCTTGATATTTTTTCAGACCACCATGTTGGCATTTCAGCTGTAAGCATAGCTCTTTTGCCATAATGGTAATCTACGGCATAAACCTTTTTTCTAGTGTCGCTTCTCATCCTAGAAAATTTTTCATAAGCCTCTTTTAGCTCTGGAGCAAACTCTGACCTAGCACCCCTCAAATGTAATTGAGTTGGCCTTTTCATAAAGACTAAATCTGAATCTATCATTATCTGTACATCTAACTGCCTAGACTGTTGATGCACAAACACTAATAAGTGGTCCTTATGTCTGCATATAGCTATTAGCTTTAGCCAGTCCTTATTGTTCTTACTCATTCCATCTCTAGCACCTGCTAAAAAAGCAGCCTCATCACATATTACTATTGATGGTTTGAGTTTTGAAACTTGCTCTAATTTGTCCACAAATTTTATGCCACCCCTGCCATATCCTTTTTTAGGAAATAGCTTTTGTGCTTGTTTGGGAACCCCTAAAGCAGCAACTGACTTGTTAGTTTTCTCTCTCATGTAATCTGCTAGCCACCATGCTAAAGCAGATTTTCCTTGACCTCTGTGCCCAGTTATTATCAAAACTCCTGTAGAAGGAACTTTGCTCCAACTAACATCAGAGGGTTTTCTTTTAGTTTTTTTACGAGATTTTCTTCTCAATTTTCTAACCATAGAAAACTCCAATCTTTTCATTTTGTATTTATTTGTAAAAGTACGTACTAAATTTTAGTATCCAAGAACCTCTTGGCTGGAACAAAGAAATGTTTTCAATAAATCTCTGATACTTAAATACTACACTATTGCTGCACAATATGCAACTTTATACTTATAGATAAACATAAATAATACGAACATTACGAGCTTTACGAACATTACGACACCCTATGTATATATGCAGCTCCGCATGTATATATATATTAAATAAAAAAACAATTTATACTTAGAAGTTGCATATTGTTGCAAGAGCTGGTATCATTAGTTATATACAAACTATTTATCTTTTATTAGATAAGCACAAAACCATAAGTGCCAATGAGAGTGAGGAATCCTTTAGGATGCCTATTTGAATATAAGAGCTATTTGCTCCAGCTATAAGACTGGTACCGCTTAGGGATAAGCGGTACTGCTGTTTAAAGCACATTCTACAAAGCATACAAAATCTTTGTCCTGTGCTGTTTAGAATCATTCTAAACAGCTAGTAGAGCAAAAAGAGTAGCAGAGGTCATTATTGTAGATAGAAGGGTCTAAAAACTACGATAGTTGCTGGTGGTGTTATAACAGTAGGAACAATGGCATGGATAGGCGTATTGTTGCATTATTTCAAAAAGTGTTATATCATCAATTATAGGTTAGCAAAATACGTGCCTTGAACTAAATCAAGAATAGGATAGGTTAGTTGGTTGGTAAACCTTCTTGGCCTTGTTCTAAAAATTTTGCCTTGTGTTTACTAAATACTGGTAGTGTGCACAACTACCAGTATTTTATTCACAAGAAAACAAACAAAACCATAAGTGCAGGAGAGGAGAAATAGATGATAGTAGTAGAGCATGGAACAGGTAAAAGATTTTCTAAATCTGAACTATATAAACTTCTACAGTCTTTAGTTAATAGTCACTATAAAAGAGTGTCTAATTATCATAAGGAAGCAGTAGATAGCAATATAGAGAAATACCTTGTTAAAGTACAAGACTTGCTTAACCAAATAAGCAAACAAAAATAAATAAAACATAATTACAATAGGAGAAAATAAATTATGACAGAAGAAAAAAAAGTAAATAATTTAGAGTTGCAAGAATTGTTTGAGGCAGCTCTAAAATCAAAAACTGAAATACAAACATTATCAGTTAAGGATGTAGAGAATATATTAGGATGTTCTCGATGGACCATATATAGATTAATAGATGATGGTCTGCTGGTTGCTATGCAGTCTATGGCTAGAGGTAAAATAAGATTTACCGCTAAAGCTTTACAAGATTACATAAAAAGCACACAAATAAATCCTAAGAAGAAAAAAGAGGTAAGCTAATGACTACTAAGTATGAACAGAGTATGAAGTTAGGAATAGACGGCAGGAAGAATGAGCTTACACTTAGGTTTGCTAGGGTAACCCCACACTATGCACAAACATTATTAGATTCTATGCTTAAAAACAGGCCTGTGAAGGCTGTTCATTTAGATAGGCTTAAAAGAGATATGTTTGCAGGTAACTATTTTGCTGGAGCTTTAGACCCTATAAGGGTTTCTGACACTGGCAGGTTGTTAGATGGGCAGCACAGACTTAGGGCCACAATAGAAACAGGAATAACTAATACATTTTTATTGGTTAGCGGTTATGATGAAAAAGACTTCTGGCAGTTTGACCAAAATGCAGCTAGGTCTAATAGGGACCAGCTAAAGACAGCTGGTAAAGCAAATGCAGATTTGTTGAGTAGTTTTGTTACTACTATATGGAGACTAGGGTTGATGACCCAAAACTGGTCCGCTAAGAAGCCATCAAATTCAGAAGCACAAGAGTTTGTGCAAATGTTTGATAATGATGAGTGGGTGCAAGAGGATATAGCTTATGCTCAAAGGCAATACAGTGACAGTAGTGTTAGGCATAAGAAAAACCCTATAATGGTATCTAGGTTCTTGTTATCAAAGTTTCACGACAGAGCTAAAGTAATAGACTTTTTTGACAGCTTTTTATATGGCAAAAACAATGCTTGGTTAGATAAATCTAATCCAGCTAGGAAGCTAAAAGATAAGCTCCAAAAAGCCAAAGCAAATGCAGAAGAGTATAAACGCCTTTATCATGGTGCTGGTGGTGACAACTGGCACATGCTTTATATAGTTGAAGCCTTCACAAAGTTTAAAGATAATAAGCCTCTAAGAAGCTGGCAGGTTGATAAGGTTGCACATGATGTAATAAATGACACTGATTATTGGAAAACATTATGCAGCATGGCATACGAAGTTTCTATACAGGCTTTAGATAAAATAACAACACCTGATAGGAGATAGATATGGATGACTTATCAAAAGAAGTAATGCTACAGTTTAGAGACTTGAAGCATGAGATGGTTATACAAGCTGATGTTCAAAGAGCTTTGACAGAAGCTCTGACACACCTAACAAGTGAGTTTAATCAGTTTAGGCATATAGCTAACTTAAAACTAGAAGCTATAAGTAATACACAGCTAGCAGAGATAGCAGAGCTAAAAGAAGAGCTGGCTAGGGTGGTAAATGCTAGAAGGTAATTAACTGGGTCTACATTAAGCTTGGCTGGTTGTAGGGGAATCCTAACTGTAGGTTTCCAAAGGTGTAGACCCATTATTAAAATAATACAACAAAACAAACTATAATAATAAAAGGATAAAATTATGAAAAAAATAAAATTAGATGATATACAGCTAGAAGAAGCTGGGTTTACAGGTAAAGATAAAGGTGACTTTTCACCAAAAGAAACAAAAGCAGGCATGCTTCAATCTTTAAGTAGTTTTCTTAAAAGTACCAAAACTACAGCAGCAGGCTTTGAAGGCTTGATAAGTGATTTAACAAGTCTAAAAAACTACATAGAGCATTTAGGAAATGTCTCTAGGTATAATGTCGAATACCTACAAGACAATCCCTCTAAAGAAATGTTTGGTGCAGGTAAAGATAATGAATTTAAAACAGGTAAAGCACAAACAGGTAAAGATGTTCTTAACTCAAGGTGGCAATCTGAATATCTTTATTTTGCTGCTACTGGTTACAAACTTATGCTGGATAAATTATCTTGGATGCTTTGGAACTGGGATTATGACCCAGACACAATAGAAGATGCAAATGACCATTTAAAAGAGCAGGTTGAAGGCTCTCTAGGAGCTACTCAATTTAATCAACTAAATTCTTTGCAGGATGTTGTTGATAAAGTAAACAGCCTTAGAGTAGATGAAGAAGAGGTTGAAGGGCATACTCCAGTTTTACCAAAACAGATACTAACTCTTTGGCAAGAAGGGCCATACTCACCGATAGCTAAAAGAATACAGCATCAAGGGTATCATTCAAACATGAGAGCTATACAAAAGAAGAGGCCTGTATATTGGCATGAGTTGCTTAATCCATTTTGGGATAATAAAGAAAAAAACACAGAGGTACAATATCCAAAATTTAGAGATGATGAGTTTTATGAGGTAGGAGCTATAGCTGCTCAAATGGACACAACACCTTATGAAATAATATCTTTGTTTCAAGACGGATTATTCATAACAGACACAGAAGATGATGATTATAAAAACTATGAAATAAAAGGTAGTGTTTTAAATTGTTTCGTGCAGGCCATGATACAAGTAAAAAGAGATAGCAAAGCACAAAGGTCTAAATACCTTGATACGGCCAATGCTTTACATGGTGGTCAAAAGAGATTAGACTTTAACAAGTAGGCTAAAGAGAATTTATAGCTTCACTCTTTTCATGCAGGACCCTAGAGAATATCTAGGGTCTTTGTATTTAATATCTGGCTGGCAGCAATATAACCAATATGCGACACCGCAAGACATAATATAGCATTCTGTCTCAAAATGATTTATTATCTAAATATGGTAACTTTTATTAAAAGTAGTAAACCTTAAGGATAATGAGAGAAACAGAGACAATAAATAAAAAAGGTCACAAGGTGGTTAAATACTTAACTCACACAGAGGCCTTAAAAATTATTGATGCAGCCAGAGCTTTGAAAACTAGAAAACAGTTTTCTGGGAATTTAGTTTCTTTAGCTATCCAGCTTCAATATTATGGTGGCTTAAGAGTTTCAGAGCTAACTTCTGTTACTCCTAGAGATATAAAGATAGAAGATAGTAGGCTTGATGTTTTAGTAAAAGGTAAAGGAAATAAACAAAGAGTTGTTCCAATAGTAAACCAAAGTTTAATTGCAACTATTAACTATATAAATAATGATGGCATAGATTTTGATAAACCTTATATAGATAAGGACCGCAGGACTGTCTGGAGATGGTATAAAGCTGTAGAGGTTAAAACTGGCATTTATCTTAATACTCATATTTTTAGACATAGCTTTGCACGAAACTTATTACAAATAGGTATTCCAATTAATACAGTCAGTTTACTTTTAGGGCACAGCTTTTTATCTACTACTGTAAATAGTTACTTACAATTATCACCAAACGTATCAGAGCTAGAAAAGGCTTGGGAATTATTAAGCAAAGGGGAAAACTAAATGGGCAAAGAAACAGAATTATTTGATAACAGAGAAGAAATAGAACCGCCTAAAAATATTGTCGAATACTTGAAACAAGCAGAAGATTATCCAGAAGGTGATGAAGAGCCAGAAATACAGGTACCTAAAGATAATACTAAAGCAAAGATAGCTACACCAGCAGAAGATGCTAAAGCAGCTAACATGAGAACAGTTATAAAAAGGTTTGATGATATAGAAAATAAAGTAAATCAAATATTGCTGGAGATAGATTCACTAAATGATTTACTAAATAAAAATTACAAACAATGTCGTGAGTGTGGGGGTAAAGTTATAAATGAATAGATTAATATGGTTATACTGGATGATGTTTATAAACATGAGTTTAATGTTAGTTGTTTTGATAGGAATAATATTAACTCTTATGGGATGGGTCATTCAAATATGATAAGAGATAGTTCCGCAGTAAAACTAATAGCTCTTTACTGGTCCGCTATAATTCTTTTAGCAGCTGGAGCTTTTTTAATATTTAGAGCTTACAATTTAATTACAAGGGGAAATTTATTATGAAACAATATATTACGGCACCGCCTAAAATGTTTTTTAGAATATTTAAGAGTGTGGCTTTGGTTTTTATATTTATGAAGATATTAGAGGTTTGGGCCTCTAAGCCAATTAGGTTAAATAAACTAGATAAAGAATAGGAGATAACAATGGTAAATGATTATGATGAACAAGAAGGGTTAAATGCTTTTGGTGGCTTCACTATGGACAGCCAAGATGGTCAAGGCTTCTTTAAGACCTCTAGGTTATTAATAGAGCCACCAGATGTAATAGATAATTTATATAGCTCTAGTATTTTAGACGGACAGCAGTTAATGGATGCAGCTTTGATAATGGCTAAAGCACAAACAACAAGGAATAGAATAAATAATAAAAACAAACCTAAACAAGGTAAAGACAACCTAAAAGAAGGAAGTAAGAAAAAATACAAGCCATTAAGTTTTGATGACAGAACATACTCTGAAACACAAGCTTTGTATTTGATGATGCTATCACCATCTAAAGATGGAACAGCTAGAAACCAATTAGTAGGAGCTTTGACTGGAAACTTTATTCCTACTATTACTAATACTTATAATAAACTTAGAGGCAGGGGAAGGCAGCGACAATAATGCAGATACTAAGATTTTTTGAAGATAACACTGTCGCTTTATCAAAAGGAACATTAAAGTCTGGAGTTGTTATGGTGTCAGAGATAGAAGCCTACACAGCAGAAATTCAAAGCATAGGATTTTTAGTTAAAGCTCCATATTTTGGATTTGGTAAAGTTGTTAGAGAGCCAGTAATCACAACTAGAGTAGGTTGTGCAACACCTTTGTACCCTATTAATGAAGATTACTTATCAGAAGAACTTGTTTCAGAAGAAGGCTTAAAGGATTATGAAAATGCCAGCTTCTTAGAAACACAGCTAAGAATAGAAAAAGGTAGCACCAGAAACCAGTGGCTTCAAGAAAAAATACTATTAGTTGTTATGGGGATATTATCAGTAGTATTTGGAATCATGGTTATATTCAAAGGGTTACCTATGATGAGAGATAACCTTTTTTCAAAGCCAGAGCCAGCAATACAAGCAGTACCAGCCATAGAGGCTGTGCCTTTACCTCAAAATATAACAGGAGACAACAATGCCAACATACAGCAGGAACAAGCAGACCTCAACACAGACCTCTATGGAGGGCCTGACCCAATTAGGTAAAGAGTATAACTTAACAACAAGGTTGCACTCTTTAAAGTTTTTACAAGTTTTTACTAGGCAACAAAGAGTTGGCCTGATAATAAATGCCCTAGCTGCATTAACTTGTTTTATATTATCTGCATGGTTTACTACAATGACAATCTTTGGAGCAATCTTTTTATTTGCTTCTCTTTTAGGCTGGACCTTTTTTTGGTTTAGAACATGCAGGCAAAAACTTATTAAGCTTTATTTTTTATATAAAGAATCACCAGATGTTTATGTCTGGGTTGAGAAATGGGACCTTAAAGATAAATATAAATATTCTAACCCAGATTATTATTGGGCCGAGAATCAAAACCTTATAAGGGTTTATGACAATATAAATACATATTCACAAGATGGTACAGACTTACCTGTTCCCTTTAGGCCTTTTGACACAGAGTTAGGAAGTGTCACAAGTATAGACTTGGCTAGGACACAAGAGCAGTCAGCCGCAGAAAGACTATTTACATCTTTAAAGAAAAACTTACATGAAACAATAAAGCTAGGTTTCTTTGTTTTAATAATAGGTGGTCTTATAATTGGAACACTGGCATTATTAGGAGATTAATATGCAAATGATAGACAATGAGACTAGGGAGCTAAAAGACTTACCTAAAACAGGAAACAATCCTACAGCAAATAAATTATTACTTGACAGCACCGTGATTGGCCTTCATGGGTTTAGAGGTAGCGGCAAAAGTTTATTAGCAGCTTATCTTTGTGCTCATGCTCATTATACTTTTGGTACAAAGATTTTTCATAATAACGTGTTGAATTTTGGAGAGTTAATAGAAGTAGAAGATTTAATTGAATTAACAGAAGATGTCCAAAATGCAATTATATTTATAGATGAAATACAAACTATAGGAGATAGTGTTAGGGCAACAAGCACACTGTCTTACCTGTTTACCCAAATGTTAATGCAACTAAGAAAACGTAAAATTATTATTATTTGGACCAGTCAAAACTTAAGACAAATTAATTCCAGAATATTATGGCAAACAGACTTCCTTGTAGAGTGTAAGACACCCCCAACAGATAATGCAGGTAAAATAGTTTTTTTTAATATTGTTTCAAATGGCACAGTGGCTCCAGAGGGCCAAAATAAAAAAGGCACACTATATAGAGCAGATAGGTTTTGGAAAATGTATGACACTGGAGCTATAATGGACAGCACAAAATCTATTACTATTGATTCTAATTTTGTGAAAAAAGAAAAGAAGCTAGCTGTCAAGCATAAAACTAAAGAAATCTTACAAGAGCTAGCAAAGCAATATGATGCCTTGTACTTTGAAGAGATAAAATCAGTTTTAAACAATAACGGAATAGACCAAACTAACACACAGTTAGGTATGTGGATTAAGGATATACTAGGCCAAGAAAACGTAGTAAGAACACGTGACGGACAGGTATATTACTTAGACAAGCTAGCAGAATAACCTATAAGATTATGTGCACAGCTGTTGCATGGGTTGCTACAAGGTTCCCTATATTAGGACCAGTTAAGTTTTTCCACTTTTACTTGAAATAGAAAAAAAGGTGTGATAGATATAGTAATATGTTTAGCAGAGTTGCATTGGTATCATTAGCATTTATCTTTGGGATAATTGTTTTTACTTTTGCCCTACCAGCTGTCTTAGAGGTAGGTGAAGAATCTCGTAAGAGCTCATCTACTGTTTCAAGAGCCTGTACTACTACAGCACAGGTGACTACATGTAATATAACTTTACCTAACCCCCATGCACATCCAACTAAAGAGGGTATTGCAGTAGTTGAAACACAGCCTTGTACAGGCGGAAATCCATGCACAGAACATACTAACAATACTGTTCTGTCCTCTGACCAAACTTTTCTGACTGTTAGCAGTCTAGGTCCATCTACTTCGTACACGTTTAACGTAACGTATGATGCAATAAATAGTGGGGTTTCAACTTCACTAAACTCTCTTCTATATAGGTTGCCAGTTATATTAATAATTGGTGTTAGTGTGCTGTTAGTGGTAGGAGGTACTAGGTGGGTTGCCAGAGCTTAGAAGGTTGATGCTGTTATCAGAATAAATAAACTTAATTGTTATAAAGAAACAGGAGACATGATATGTCAAACGGAATGACAGATAGCACTAAGGGTATTCTTAGCGCCGTAATTGTTCTAGTTATCTTCCTTGCACTTCTTCCTACAATAGTTGGCTCAGTTGTAACAGCTGCCGCAACAACAGGTTTATCAACCTCTGCTGCATCAATAATCAACTTGATACCACTTGTCGTAGCCGCAGGAGGAATTGGTTTAGCTGGATGGTTAGCATACGACAAAATGAAAGGGTAATTAGTTTAGCTGTATATTTTCTTGGCCTACACAAATAAATATATAAAGGGAATATATAAGTGAATTTTATTTTTTTAGTTCTAGCAACAATAACAACTGTTTTTTTGGCTAGTGAAGTAACAAGTGAAGCCGCTGCAAGTGGCTTGATTATAACGATAGCTTGGATATTACCTTTTGCCTTTGCTTTGTGGTCCTTAAGTGAAGCATGGAAGTTATTTATAGAAGGGTCCCCATTTTGAAAAAAATTATATTACCAGCTTTATTATTATTTTTTTTCATTCCCTCAACGCCAATATTGGCTTGGGAAAGCACAACTATAACTTCACCACCCCCTTTTCAAATTTTATCCGCACAAGGTTATCAAAACATTTTTTCTAACGGAGATGTTCTAATTATTTCAAGGTTTCATTTAGACCAAGATGAAACAGGTAATGACTGGTGTGACATGCTTTTAAATACACAAGGCTGTGCATCTACACCAGTCAATCCAGCTGCTCCAGAACAAATTGATGCAGATTCAATTACAGGCTTCTCACCAATGCTTTATGAATTATATACAGGCACTGGAGTAAACAAGATATTGCAAAAACAAACTATAGATGTTCCAAGAATAAATAGAGGTCTTATTGGTTTTTATATTTCTGATGGTTCTGGAAGCGGAGTACCTTATGGTGGGATAGGTACACATGCCTGTTTGCAACCAAACCAATCTATTTGGCCAGCAGCAAGTACCTCTAGTGTAGGTAACGGCTGTTTAAATATTATCTGGTCTGGAACAAAATCAAATTTAGTAACAGACTTAAAGATAGAAATACAATCTCTTGAAGATGAGTTAGTTTTACCTAAATATGAGTTATTATCTTCTGCTAATTTAATAACATATAGAGGAAGTAAATTTGTAGATGAAGCTGTGCCTTTGCTAACAAGAACAATAGGTGAAGCTTTTGTTATTGGTGGGAACAGAGCTATAGAAGCAACACCTGTTCCATCTACTTCTACTTTGGCTCTACAATCATCTTTAAACACAGAGTATTCAGCTTCACCAATGTCTACTCATGTTAATTCTGTGGCCACAGACTATTTTGGGGTAAGCGGCAGGGTTTTCACAGTTATACTTACTACCGCAGCTGCATTTTTAATTGCTGGGGTTATGTTTGTAAAAACAGGTAATGGCTCTTTATCTTTTATATCAGCTATGTCTATTTTTAGTATAAGTATTTTCTTCAACGGAATATCAATAGGGGTATTATTTACAACACTAGCACTTGGAAGCCTTATAGCAGCAGGTTTCTTCTTAAGAAAAATGCCAAATTAGGAGAAATTATGAGAATATCTTACAAGATTTTAGTTTTATGGTCTTTGCCTTATGCAATTATGTCAGTTTTAGGAGCTATAAGCACAATGGATTTAGCAACAGCTAATGAATATCAAGGATATATAAATGATGCTTCAAATCCTAATATTATTACCTATGATGCTCCAGATTTAAGAGATGAAACTGGAGGGGTTATAGGCTTTATTTCAGATGGAGTTGAAGTTATTAAAACAGCTGGGGGTACTTTTGCTAAATTTGTAGGGATGGCTATGCTAGACTATGATTTTTTTAAAGAATCTCCAATATTAGAGACAGTTCGCTGGTTACTCATAGCAGGTACTGCTCCATTAATATTTACAGTAACAATAGAATTAACAAAGGCTATAGGTAGTGTCACACCATTTACATAAAAGAAAATCCATACCCAACTTTTTGTTTGTAGCTATTCACAGGCTAAAGATTTACCTCAACTTTAGACCTGTGAGTAGCTATAAATTTCCAATTTTTTTATTTGCATTATCTATGTTTGTTTTTTCTGTGTTTTCTTCACCTTATTCAAATTTACAGTGTATAAATGCGGATTCAGACACACAACCTTATCAATATTGCCACAAGGCTATAATAAAAGTAACAAACTTAGGAAACACTTTATACAACTACCCTGTTAGAGCAACAATACCTTATGAAGCATGGTTTACTAATGATTATGTTGATAAAAGCCATAGCACTAGCAGAGACACCGCAAAAGCTTGGGATTTAAAGGCATATAAATCAACATTAAGTAATCAAGTTGAAATAATAGGCCAAGATATTAGAGATATGAATACAGGTGAAATGCAATTTTGGTTTGTGGTCCCAGAGTTACCAAATCAAGATACATCTTTTACACTGTTGATGTCAAATGCAGAGCAAAAAAGAAATCAAGGTATATATTTTAATGGAGCTTCATATAATGGTTTTGCAGACACCTTTACAGTAAATGATAACAATAATATAGACTTGGTTTCTAACTATGAAGTGTCTATGGAAATAAAAATGCTAGATGAAGGGAATTTTACAGACACAGTAATATTAGATAAATATGATGGTGTTTTGGGTTCTGGGACTGGTTATGCCATAAGGCTAACGCCTTTAGCTGGAGCTCCAGCTACTATGCAGGTGTCTTGTTACTCTGATAATGCTGTTGCAACAACTACGTATACATACGGAGTTGCTGGCTATCAAGAAATCAAAATGACACATAACGGAACAGCAATCCAGTGTCATGCAGGTTCAAACTCTTCTGCTTTAGTTACGGCAAATGCAACAAATACTAATATACAAAACTTAGTAGTAGGAGGCACAAATAGCAACCCTACTTTTCAAACTATGTTATATGACCTAAAAATAGCGACAGGAAACACTATTCAAGCTAGATATGGCTTTGATGCCTTTAGTTTAGATGAAACAGACCCAATTTGCCCTTATGCAGCTGTAATTCGAGATTATTCTGGAAATAATAACTTGGGAACATATAGCACACATAGTTGTCAGACCAATTTATCAACTTCTGTGGGTAATGTAACACTAACAGCTGCTAGTGATATACCAGATATACCTACAGGCTACACAGGCTGGTCCCCTAATTTTTTTGGTGACGGAAATCCTTTTGCAACACCTACAGCAAAACAAGGACAAATAGGTAGTGAGTATTACACACAGCCAAGCGGTTTTGGGGTTCCCAACAACTTTTGGTATGCCATGATATTTACCCCTGTAGGCCTTATATTAGGTGGTCTGGTTTTTATAGCATCCAGAAGCCTTTTAATGTCAATAGTTGCTTCTGGTATGCCAGTTTTATTTGCATTATCACAAGGCTTTTTGCCAATTTGGTACGGAATAGTCTGGCTAATGGTAGTATTAATTTCTTCTGGTATAAAACAGTTTGGAGAACAATGGTAAACGAAATAACAACAAATGGAGGGTTTTATATATCCTCTTTAATAGCAGGCATAGTGTTAGGACTAAGTTTATGTCCATCAATAATATTTGCCTTAAGGAGTATAGTGTAATGATTTATAATTTAATAAAAGGAATAGGAAGCTGGGGTTCTGATACATTAACAGCTAAAATGGCTCTGGGAATGTCTATTCTTACAATAGCTTTAGTTTTAAGTATGCAAAACACGCCATGTATATCGGCTTCAAGCTGTGTAGTAGGAGATTCTGAAACTTTTAGCGGAACACTAAAAATAAATTCTGGGAATAATTTTGGACACACATTATCAGGGACAGCCACAACAGACAGAATATTAACAATGCCAGATGTCTCTGGAGAGCTCTTAGTAGGTAACTTTACAGGAAATGCAAACAAAATTATGCAAGTTAATACTGGAGCAAATGCAGTTGAATATGGTTTTGTAGACCCCTTAACACAAATAGATATAACAAGCGGAGGCACTCAAACACCTTTAGCAGGACAGCTTCTGCAAGTTAATACTGGAGCAAATGCCTTAACTTTTGGAAATGTTGGGATAGCTAATATAAATGATAGCGGAGTCGCTGGACAGTTTTTAAAATCTTCTGGCAGTGCATTGTCTTTTAGTAAAATAGACATAACAGATTCAACACAAATTGATATAGGCACAGGCACAAGTGGTCAAATCCTGTCTGTTAACCAGTCTGGTACAGCTTTAGAGTATGGGCCTTTACCAGCTTCTGCTGGTAGTTTTCAAGCCACAGCAGCTCAAAACGTAGTTGCTGGTACTGTAGGTATTGAGGCTAATGGTCAGGTTAGAAATATAACAACATTACAAAATGGTGTTACACAATTAACACTTAGTCAAACATCAACTGGTTATAGTCAATCCAATGTTACTTGGCTAAGTTCACACTATAATTCAAATGTAGATGCACAAATTTTTGTATATAGGGATTATGATGCTAATAATCAAAACACTTGTGACACACACTATTACGTAGATGTAGTTCAGCAAAATGTATCTGGTACTCTTTCAAATTGGGGTAGGCAGTGTATATCTGATGAGTGGCAACAACACCAAACAAATGGATATACGCAATATAACGCTTCTCAATATCCACAAGGATATGACCACTGTTATAAATTTAATAAATATGGTTTAGAAGAAGATTATTCCACAAATAATTATGTTTTTGTTTATGCTGGTTGTGCTGGTAATAATTCAAATTCTAGTGATGGTCAAATATGGAGTGTTCCTATTCAAATCAACGCATCTAACAATACATTAATTGTTGGAACAGAAACTTTGCTTCACGACCAACACGTTTGTAATAATAATGATGCTTGCAATAACACTAATCAA
>CEQU01012677.1_pt1 | contig 23763 bp, 20 predicted proteins | sample 531031 | NCBI WGS metagenome assembly CEQU01 (sample SAMEA2621216, study PRJEB7988) | marine metagenome | isolation source: saline water (ENVO:00002010), including
AGCAAGTTCTTTTAGTCTATTGCTATTGGAACTATTTTTTGCACCGACAACAAGTACTAAATCTACATCGTCTGTTATTGAATCAAGGGCGTTTTGTCTATTCGTTGTAGCATAACAAATATCATTTCTAGTAACGAGTTTGGGAAATTTCTCCTTTAACGCTGAGATAATATTAGCTGTATCAGAAACACTCAATGTGGTTTGTGTAAGTGCTACCACTTTTTCCGAATTTGGAATGTTTAATAAGGGTATATCTTCGACACTTTCAACAAGTATTGTATTGTCTGGGGCTTCACCCATTGTACCAATGACTTCATCATGTCCTTTATGGCCAACTAAAAGAATAGTGTATCCATCTTTAGCATATTTAATAGCTTCGAGATGAACTTTGGTAACTAAAGGGCATGTTGCATCAATAATGTTTAGATTTTTCTTTTGTGCTTCTTCCCATACTAGTGGAGAAACACCATGTGCAGAAAATATAACTGTTGAATTTTCTGGTATTTCTGAAATTTCTTCAACAAATATTGCACCTTTATCTTTTAACTCATTTACAACATGTTGATTATGGATAATCTCATGTCTTACATATATTGGATTTCCGATTTTTGTTAACGCAAGTTCAACAATATCAACGGCTCTAACTACACCAGCGCAGTATCCTCTAGGTTCGGCAAGTAAAATATCCATATTTACCCTTTGTTAATTATCTTATTTGTATATTGTTGTTTAATTGATAAGAATTAGTCAACCCGATCTAACTATCAGATGTAACTTCATTGACTGTAAAATATCATAATGCTAAACTCTAATATATTATTACATTAAAAATGAGGTAATGAAATGGTTAACGGTATCAGTGTTTCTGAAGTAGCCGCTCTTAAATTAAAAGAAGTTATGAGCGACGAAGGACAAGGTGATTCTTATTTAAGAATTGTAGTTATGCCTGGAGCAGGTGGTGGTGCTCAATATATGTTATCTTTGGAAGAAGATGTAAAATCTACTGATTCTATAATTGACGCAAGTGGAGTAGGTTTAGTAGTTGATAATGATAGTTTACCACTATTAGACGGCTCTGAAATTGACTATGTCGACGGATTAATGAGAAGTGGTTTTGTTATTAATAATCCTAACTTTCTTTCTGAAGGCGGTGGCGGATGTGGCTGCGGTGGAGGCGGATGTGGCGCTGGAGCACAGGATGAAACTGCACAAGGCGCTAGTTGTGCCTGCGGTGGAGGCGGCTGCGGTTCCCATTAAACATAAAATCAAAAAGAGGAGTATTACTCCTCTTTTTTTTACCCATTTAAAATTTGTTTATTCTAATTCTGCTAGATATCTTTCAGCATCAATAGCAGCCATACAACCTGTACCAGCTGCAGTAACAGCTTGTCGATAGATCCAATCCTGTGCATCCCCACAGGCAAAAACGCCCTCTATATTGGTTTTTGTCCCATTATTCGTAAGGATATACCCATTTTCATTTCTGTCTATTATCCCGTCGAATATTTGAGTATTAGGTTGGTGGCCAATGGCAATAAACAAACCATTGATATCCAATTCACTTTCATCTGAAGTTGATAAATTATGTAATTTTAATTTTCCAACTTCTCCATTTTCATTAGCTATAATATCAGTAACCTCAGTATTCCATATAAATTCAATTTTCGGGTTACTCACCGCTCGTTCCTGCATTATTTTCGATGCTCTTAATTCATCCCTTCTATGTATGATTTTTACATTAGTGGCGTAACGAGTTAGAAATAACGCTTCTTCCATCGCAGTATCACCACCTCCTACAACGGCAACTTCTTGATCTTGGAAAAAGAAACCATCACAAGTAGCACAGGCCGATACTCCTCTTCCCATAAGATTGCTTTCACTCTCAAGTCCTAGTAATTTAGCAGTAGCACCTGTAGCGATAATAACTGAGTTAGATTTGTATGTGGTTTCTTCATCAACAGTTATTGTAAAGGGGCGATTATTAAAATCTACAGAACTTACTTCTCCAAATATATATTCTGCTCCAAAACGTTCTGCTTGAGACTTGAATTCTTCCATTAGCTCTGGACCCTGAATCCCCTTAGGAAAACCTGGATAATTTTCCACATCGGTAGTTATCATTAATTGACCACCAGGTTCTATACCTTCTATTACTAATGGTTTGAGATTTGCTCTTGCAGCGTAAAGTGCAGCAGTATCTCCGGCAGGTCCTGATCCGATTATAATAATGTCATGTATTTGTTCGCTCATAATATTCCCAATTCTTAATTTAATTAATTAATTATACTATATCTCTTCTACTTGTTTAGGTTCTTTTACCATAAGAATTAAAGGTATTGATATAAAAGTTAATATTCCTATAAGTGTAAAAGCTATTCTATAGTTCAAATATTGATCATATATATATCCTGCATATATTGGGCCAATTATTCCAAATATGGCACCTGTCGTAGTTGTTATTCCTATGACTGTCCCATATGATTTTCTTCCGTACATATCAGCTAAATATGCAAACCTAACCGGAACAGTTCCTCCATGCCCTGCGCCATATAATATTACGAAAATTATGATATGCCATGGTTCTGTTAAAACTCCAAATAACAAAGTTCCTAAACCGATTAATGCAAAGGTTAGGCATAACAAATATCGTTTGTTAAATGTATCAGCTAAAAATCCTATAATTAATCTTCCAATAAACAACAGGACAGATGTAGCTGTGAGTACATATGCTCCGATAATTGGATCAAACCCTATGCTTGATAGATTTGGAATAGCAAAAACCATAACTGTTGATAAAGCAATACCTGTTATACCAAAACTTAGATTGATTAGCCAGAAGGATTTTTCTTTCAATATTTCCTTTGTTGTCATTGATATTTCGTTTGGTATATATCCTTCCTTTATATCCCCTGAATGCTTTAAGTATTCAGGTGTTATACCATCTGGATATTGACCGTATTGTTCAGGCTTATGTCTCATAAATGCTAAGACTAGAAAACCAACAAATAAATTTACAACAGCTATTATGTCTAAAATATTACTCCATCCATAAATTTGTATGCCCCAAACTAGTAATGGAATTAAAAAACCGCCCAATCCTGTACCTAGGAAGCCAATGGTTAGAGCAGTACTTCTATATTTAATAAACCAATTACCTATGACTGTAGTGGTAGTTATTACTGAACCTATTGAAACCCCTAAAGCGATAGTACCAAATGCAAAATAAAAATGAATAATTGAGCCATCAGTTCGTGCTAGCCAAAAAAAACCGATTGTTGTGAGAATTGTTCCGAAAAAAATAGGTAATCTAGCACCAAATTTATCAATAAGTGGTCCTACAAATGGTCCTACGATTCCAGATTCAGTTCTTTGTAAAGAAATAGCTCCAGCCATAGCTGCTCTGGACCAACCATATTGATCTGCAATTGGGTCAATAAATGCGGACATACCAAAGAATATTGTTCCAGATACCCAGACTAATTGAAAAAAACCTGTAAAAGCAATCCACCAACCGAAAAATTTAAAATTGATGTGCCGTGGGAAAAGAGACATTATTGATTTAGGAAATTTCTAACAATTTCTTGAAATCCAGCAGGACGATCACCTGGAACTTGATGTCCTGCTCCTTCAACATATTCCCATTTGAAATCTTTTATTTTAGATCCCATTTTATTTGCAATCTCTGGTGATATTAAATGACTTTCACTCCCAAGTACTAAGAGAGTAGGGGTTATTATTTTCTCAACATGTTCCCATAAAATTTTAGGCCCCCATCCATTCGTATCTGCAGTTCGTAAGGCTTGATCCCATTTCCAGCTCCATTTACCATCGGGATAAAGTCGTAACTGGTGGGACAAACTACCTTTGAGCTGTTCTCTTGTCCTACGAGGGTTTATAGCCAATGCGGCGTCAATGAATTCATCAAATGTATCGGCTCTTTCTGGGAGTCTTCTCCATCCTCTAATTGTATCTAATTCATCCCGAACTGTTTCAGGAGCCATATCAACTAAAACCAATTTAGATACTAAATCGGGATTTCTGGAAGCAAAAACCATAGAATTTCTTGCTCCCATTGAATGTCCTACTAAAATTATGTTATTCAATCCAAGTTTTTTTACAAAAGCTTCTATATCTGGAATGTTTGTATTTAATGAATAGTCACCATCTTTATGCCAGTCACTATCTCCATGCCCTCTTTGGTTTAGAGCTATTACATGATAACTGGCATGAAATGCAAGGGATGTAAAATCCCATGTATGAGCAGAATTTGTTCTTCCATGCAGTAAAAGCATCGTTTGTTTATCTTCATTACCCCAATCTAGATAAGATAATTTGATTCCATTAACTTCCACATCTTTTTCTAATGGTGTAGCTTCTTCTTCAAAGATTACACCCATTTTTCTGGCTGCTTCATATAATGTAAGTGGTTTTTCTGTCATATTTTCTCCTTTAGTTTGAGATATAATATAGTAAGAAATCTATCGAATAACAAGCATTGAAAGATATAAATTTCTTATGACCTTAAAACAAGGGTTAAAACACATAATGGATAATTATTTAATTGCAGTTGATATAGAAACAACTGGTTTAAATACTGATACTGATAATATCATTGAAATTGCCGCAATTAAATTTTTAAATGGAGAATATGTTGATAAGTATGTCTCCTACGTTAACCCAATGAGGAAAATAACGGAAGAAATAACAGCATTGACGGGCATTACTGACAATGATGTTATATTTTCACCAACTATTTCACAAATAGTAGAAGAAGTTAATCAATTTATAGGAAACTCTCCCGTTGTCGGGCATAACTTAAAATTCGACTTATCTATATTGAATCGAGAGAAAATAGCTATCAATAACGACTATATTGATACTTATGATATTGCTTATAATGTTGTAGTAGCTGATATAAATCTATCACTTAGTTCTTTGGCTGATTATTTGAACGTACAGTTTGATGAATTACATAGAGCTGAAGGGGATGCATATTTATCTTTTCAAGTTTTCCAATCCCTTATTCCATACATTCAGGAGGTATCACCAAAAGACATATCTCTGTATGCTTTTTTAGCATCCAAAATCGATAAGCAATCTAGTACTATATGGGAACTATTATCGAATAATTCTGCAATAGATGATTTCAATACAGAATCATATATTTCCAATCTTAATAAATTCTCTCAATCAAACTATGAGCCAATTGACAACTCTGAATTACGTGATTTCCTATCAAAGTTCACCTGTGAAGAGTTTACAAAACATATGTTTTCAAAAAATGGCCCTATAGCTAATAGTATTAAAGATTATCATCAAAGGAATTCACAACTTGAGATGTCTTTAAAAATAGGCAATACTTTTGAATCTTCAAATGAAATTATGATTGAAGCTGGCACAGGAACTGGGAAAACATTAGCTTATTTAATACCGGCTCTATGGCATGCTGTTACCAATGATAAAAAAGTTGCTATTTCTACCAATACGATTACCCTTCAAGATCAATTAATTAATAAAGAAATCCCTGCGTTGATCAATTCATTGAAATCTGAAATAGATGAACCCTCATATGCGAATTTTGCTCATCCACAGAAGGGTAAAAATAACTATGTATGTATTTCCAGATTTATAGATATTCTAAATTCATCTAATCTAACAACAGATCAATACAGATTGTATTCTAAAGTCGGAGTCTGGCTTCAAAAGACATTAACTGGTGATAAAAACGAAATTCACATTCCAGGATGGCAAAATTCAAATTGGGAAAAAATATCAGTTGGAACCAGACATAGTTGCAACACTCGTGGCATAACTTGTTTTTATGACCATTCTAGAAAGATTGCTAATATATCGACATTACTAATTGTTAATCATTCACTACTATTAGCCGATTTAAGATCAGGTAATAATATCTTGCCTGAATATCATTTTTTAATCATTGATGAAGCTCATAACCTAGAACAAGAAGTTATTAACCAATTTGGCTTCGAAGCATCTCGAAATCGAATATTAGATCAATTGAGATATTATCAAAACTCTATATTTATAAGAAATAGAATTGAACAAACAGATAAAGCTGAAGAATTAAGAAACTTACTTCAATCTCACAATTTTAATATCTCAGAATTCTTTATCAAAATAGATGAACTATTTGAAAAAGAAGTAACTCAGAAAAATATACAAAATCTCATTGTTAATGAACAAATTGGTAGTGCAAAAATATTCACTTCATTACTTCCGATATGGAATGAATCACTACAGTCTTTCAAAAAGATATTAAACCTTAATGAATCTATTTCAGAATTACAAACCGATGAATTTAATGATTTTATACTAGATTTGGATGTACTATATGAATCTATTCAAGAACTACTTATAAATAGAAACGACAGTTCTGTGTACTGGATAAACAAACGCAACAGATTTGCTTCTAATGAAGATATTTCACTAAAATTAGCTCCATTAAATACAGCCGAAATTCTTGAAAACTACCTTTATGCTAACGAAATAGGGACATTACTAACTAGCGCAACACTTAGTGTGAATGGCTCATTAGATTATGCATCTTCTCAATATGGCATAGATAACCCAAATTCTTCTGTTATTACTTCACCATTTGATTATAAAAATATGGTTTTACTGGGGTTGATTCAAGATATACCAGATCCTAGAAATGAATTATATCAACAAAAGTTAGATTCAAGTTTAATTGATATTTGTTCATCAACAAAAGGTGGTACATTGATACTTCATACCTCATATTATTCTCTTCGTATAAGTAGAAATACTTTAAAAAACACACTTGGAGAAAAAGGATATATTATCAAAGCTCAAGGGATTGACGGTAATATTAATCAAATACTTTCTTCTGTTGAGAATCATGAAAACTTTATAATTATGGGAACGAATACACTTTGGGAAGGAATAGATATACCAGAGTCGAAATTAAAATCAGTGATAATTACTAGATTGCCGTTTGGAGTACCTGGAGATCCCATAAATACAGCCAAATCAGCGAAATTAAACAACCCTTTTAGAGAACTTGCTTTGCCTCAGGCAATAATCCGATTTCGTCAAGGATTTGGTAGGCTTATACGAAATGAAAAAGGAAAAGGTTCTGTTTTTATATTAGATAGCAGGATTATTAATCAACAATATGGCTCCTTATTTATTAATTCCATCCCTGAATGTTCAATTAAAAGAATTGATACATCTCAAGCATATAGTCTTATTACTCAATGGCACTAGGTAGAAATAAAATTCAAACTAATTATTATCAAATACACACAAAAGAGAATATTGATTTGTATAAAATATTCGATGGAGGACAAATCTTTTCTTGGGGTAAATACTCTGAAGGTTATAGAGGTCTAATCGACAATGTTCCATTTTTTGTTAAATACAAAGATAATTTACTTTATATAATAACTTCCATTTCTGAAAATAAAGCTAAAGAAATGATAGTTAATTTCTTTGATTTAGATACTTCAGTAGAAAATATTACACAATTAATTTCAATTAACGACTCATTTATGTCTAAAGCGGTTAAATCAAATGATGGACTTAGGATATTAAAACAAGATCCATGGATATGCTTGGTTTCATTCATATGTTCTTCTGTTGCTAATTTTAATAAAATATCATTAAACATAAAAAATATTTCTGAAAATCTTGGAGAAAAATTTATATTTAATAATTCACTCTTTTACACATTTCCTACCCCTGAGATAATAGCGAATCAATCAATTGAAACTTTACAAGGTTATGGGCTTGGATTTAGGTCAAAATATTTGCACGATATAGCAAACAAAATTTACAAAAATGATTTTAATCTTCATAATCTTAAAGATTATACCTACTATGATTCAAGAAGCCTTCTCGAATCTCTTTATGGTGTAGGTTCGAAAATTGCAGACTGTGTATTACTCTATTCTTTGAATAAAACTGAAGCTTTTCCTATCGATCGTTGGGTTCAAAGGGCTTTAAGAGATGGGTACGGTTTAGACATCAAAAATAGCTATAAAACTTCGAGTGAGTGGGCACGATCCACTTGGAAAGAAAATGCTGGTTATGCTCAACAATTCTTATTTCAATATCAAAAAGAATTAAACAATGAAATATAATACAAATTATTTTCAATTTTTTATTAGCCTAACTATGGCTCTTTTCCCATTTGTTTTATCAGCAATAGTCTTTATATTGCTAAATTCTATATCTACAACAAAAGATTCATGTATGAAGATTTATGACCACACTTCTTATATTCAAAGATCATTAGTTACAATAAATGATGAATCTCAATTTTTATCAGGGGTTTTGGTAAATGATAGAGAATTCGGCAACCTTATATTGACAAGTAGTAGGCGTCTTGATAGAAATCAAATGCAGCAAAATATGTATGAAATAACTATAGATAATATCGATAGTATAAATCCACTATATGGTGATTACATATCAAATAAAAATATAGGCTTTTTTCAATTTTCGACTTCAGCTTATGTTTCTGCTCTGCCTGTAAATGATATTAAGCCAGCAATCGGCGAAATTGCATATACTGCCACGTTGCTCAATGGCGAAATCGAAACATATTCAGGTAGATATTCAAATTCAATAACTTTAGATAATGGCAACCTGATACACATATATTCAGGTTCAGTAGATATTCAATATGAAGGTAGTCCTGTTATTGATCAATGTGGCAGACTTCTTGGGGTTATAATAGAAGGTAATGAACGCTATTTTGCAATATCTTCCTTAAGTGAAGATATTTTTACAAATTCATTTAAATAACTGCTTATTTAATTTTTCTAGAAATATTTTTTCATCCGATTTTGAATTTATCTTTCCATTAATTTGGGCATTGCGTAATTTCTCTATAATTAAAGATAATTTTGTTTTATCTATGGATATCATTTCAATTATCTCATCACCATTGTTATATGGTTTAATCTTCGCCCATATGTTTAGATAGTTATTAATATGCTCAGTGAATTTTTTATTCCCTGTAACTATAGAAGCGATTCGCAATGCTTCTACATCATATTTATCAAATAAATTAGCTATTGATGAGGGTCTTTTCATAAATGATATATATGATATTTTCTTATTGATTTTATTCAAATCAATGAGGATCCTTGATATTCTTTTCGATAATGAAAATCTAGAAATAAAATTATTGAGTTTATTTGTATTCATAGTCGATGACAATATTGCTAATAAAATTAGTTCTTTATCAGTTATGCTAAATATTTGTTCTTTAAAAATATTGAGATGTTTAACAAAGTTTTCATTCGTAGGAAAGTTTCTGTCTATAATGTGAAGAAGATCATACTTAGTTAAAGATGATAACGATTTATAGATATCCTTTTCCGTTAGATATTTAAATAATTCATTGATGATCCGCTTTGCGCTTAAAGTATTTAAGTAATTGATATCTCGGTTTATTAAAATTGAAGTATTTTTATCTATTGGAAAATTCAATCGTGTAGAATACCGTAAAGCTCGAAATATTCTAGTAGGGTCATCCTGAAAACTTTTTTCATGAATAATTTTAATAATTTTATTTCTAACTTCTTCTATTCCATTTATTGGGTCGATTATTTTATAAGGCTTTGGAAATATTTGTAGTGCTATTGCATTGATAGTGAAATCTCTTCTATATAAATCTTTAGTTATACTACCAGGTGTAATATCAGGTAAGCTTCCTGGAAATTGATATATTTCTGTTCGGGCTAGAGCTATATCTATTTCATAATCGTTAATTTTATATTTAAACGTTTTAAATTGAGAAGAACGAATTGGTTCGGAGTGGGTAATTTTATTAAATTCAGCTATAAAAAGATCTATTTCTCCTTCAATTAGTAAATCTAGGTCATGACTAACATTCCCTAATAATAAATCTCGTACAGGACCACCAACTAAATAGAGTTTAACGTAACTCTTCTTGGCAGCTAACTCAGCATAGTTTAATAATTCTTGTTCGTCTGAATTAAATTTAGATTTTATATCTTTATGTAAATTCATTTCTATTCATAGTTTGAATATGTTTGCATTATTATTACACAATTATAGACTATTTATATTTAACTAAAGTATACTCTCGCCTGTGGGTATAAAAAGATAATATATAAAGATAATTTATGAATATGGATGAAAATTATATAAAACTTCAAAAAAAACTAAGAATAGATTTTAACAATCTTGAAATATACCAACTGGCATTCAAACACCCATCATATCTAAATGAAAATTTTTCATTTGCTACAAATACCAATCAAAGACTAGAATTTTTAGGAGATGCCATATTAGGCTTAATTTTATCAGACTACTTATATACAAAATTTCCAGAATATAACGAAGGGTTTTTAACTGATATTCGATCCGAATTAGTTAAAGATCAAACCCTTTCTATTATTGGTAAAGAAATTGATCTAGGTCATTATTTAATTCTTGGTAAAGGTGAGAATAAATCAGGCGGAAGAGAAAAAGAATCCAATATAGCAGATGCATTTGAAGCCTTACTTGGGGCAATATTTATAGACAAAGGATTTGATATAGTTAAAAGCGTAATACATAACATCTTTGGAGATAGGATTGATTTAATTAGTCCCAAAGAATTAAAAGATCCTAAAACACGTATTCAAGAATATTATTTGAATAATCAATCTGTCATCCCTATATACAAATTGGTTAAAAAAGACGGTAATGAGCATAATCCTATTTTTACTATGTCGTTAATAATAAATAATAAGGTTATTTCTTATGGTGAAGGAAGTTCAAAAAAACAAGCGGAACAAAATGCAGCTAAAGCTGCTTTAGATATATTACATTAAGGTAAATAAATTTGAAAAATTCAAATGAGGATAATCCATATAATAATGCATTAACTATTACCAAGAGCAGTTTTTTTGAACGTGTGAAGTCTATATTCTCAAAATCTATTGACCATACAGAAAAACTTGATCTAGTCGAAGAGATATTACTAACTTCTGATGTTGGCGTACAAACTACAAATATCGTTCTAAACCATTTACAACAAGTACTGAAACAACACTCGGAATTAGATATATTCAATGAAACCAAGTCATTTTTATTTAACTTATTAGTAGATAATCAAGAATATGACCTCAATAAACTATTATCAGTGATAAAAAATACAAAACCCTTTATCATTCTTGTCAGTGGAGTTAATGGTGTCGGGAAAACTACAACTGTTGCTAAACTAGCTGCTATGTTTGCAGATTTGAATCTTAAAGTCATTATTGGGGCATGTGATGCCTTTAGAGCTGGAGCTGTCGAACAAATTGAAACATGGGGTTCAAAACTAGATATTAGGGTTATCTCGAATAAAACAACTAAAGATCCAGCATCTGTAGCATTTGATACAGTTAATAGCGCAATTTCTAATGAATACGATATTGTAATTTTAGATACTGCAGGACGATTGCAAAATGATGCAAATTTGATGGGTGAACTTGAAAAAATATCAAACATAACAAAACGATTTATACCGGAATCTCCTCATCTTAGCTTATTGGTCCTGGATGCCACAGTTGGTCAAAATGGTATAGAACAGGCTAAACAATTTTCAGACTCAGTAAAATGTGATTCTGTTATATTAACTAAGCTAGATACTAGTGCTAAAGGCGGTATTATCATACGAATTTATCAAGAATTAAATCTTCCTATATCATTTGTTGGAACTGGCGAAAAAATAAACGACTTGGAAATCTTTAATAAAGAACGCTTTCTAAATGCTTTTTTTTCTTATGATTATACAAATGAGTGATTTGGTAAATGTTAGAAGTTATATATTCATTAATATTTATAGAATTCCTTGGAATACTGATTTTCCCAATCATATTTACAGTTTTTTGGAAACTACCAGATAGAGGATACTCCTTTAGTAAATTATTAGCTCTTTTAATGTGGGTATATATTATTTGGATTCTTGGCTCATTTACTTTAAATTTGAATTTAGTGATAACTTCTTCATTTATTTTAGCCATATTGGGAATAATTTCACTTATTACTCTGTATTGTAACTATAGATATATTTTAAGTTTCATTAAGAAAGAATATTCAATGTTTCTTATTTTTGATCTTTCTTTTCTTATCATCTTTTTCACTTGGATATTTATCAGAAACCTTGATCCAAGTATTTATCATACAGAACAAATCATGGATTTTACTATCTTAAATTCAATAATGAATTATTCATATTATCCACCTCAAGATCTTTGGTTTTCTGGGAATTCAATTAATTATTATTACTATGGGTATTTAATATTTGGCGTGTTTTTCGATTACCTACATATTGACTCCTCTTTAGCTTACAATATATCAATCCCATTAATAGCTGCATTAAGTTCGATAATATTATTTGGTTTAATTTGGAATATTACGTATTGTTTAAACTTTTCAAAAAAAACTATATTCTTCATAGCTGCTTCTACTATTATTGTTTTCAATTTCTTTTCAAATCTAGAACCTATACTAGAATTTTTTAATTCAATTCAAATATTGCCAAAAGAATTTTTATTATGGATTGCTATTGATGGATTAACTTATAACAGCGAAGGGTTTACACTATTTCCGAACGATCACTATTGGTGGTGGAGAGCCACACGTGTTATAAATACTTTTGATATTGTATCTAATTCTTCACTCGATTATACGATTACAGAATTCCCTTTTTTTTCATTTGCATTGGCAGACTTACATCCACATTTAATAAGCGTCCCTTTTTATTTAATGTTCTTATCATTAATATTTAACTTTATTCTTTTAAAAGATTATGAAAGTATACTTTCTAACTCAAAAATCGTTTCTAATAATATCTTTTTTCTTATTATGTCATTAACTTTTGGATCATTAATTGTTATTAATACTTGGAATACTCCTTCAATATTACTCCTTTTATTTGGATCATCATTAATTCCCATTAATAATTATTTCGCATTAAACACTTTCCATAGATTTAAAATATCAATCCTTGCATCCCTTTTGGGTATCTTTTTCTTTTCACCTTTTTATATGAACTATAAAACTCCAGTCACTGAAATTGGTGCTGTAGGGGAGATATCTTCAAGATTCATTCATATCTTTACTGTATGGGGATTATTCATCGCTATAATATTAATATTCTTAGCTTGTATTTATATTAATAAAAAACATTATTTCGTAATAAAGACACTTCCTAATATACTGTTAACAATATCCCCAATAATTTTTATCACTATAATTTGGGCATTCATTATTTCATCACTAGAAACAATCAATGATAATTTAATTCTATTCGTAATTAATAAAAATGTAGCATTATCATTAATCTCAATTTCATTTATATTCCTATTGTATTTATTAATAACAAAGAAAGAATTATCAATAACCTCATATCAAAAGCATCTAACTACAAATTCAATTAATGCTTTCTATTTCATAATAACAATTCTCATCATTGGTACACTATTAATTATCATCCCAGAATACATCTATATAAAAGATCAATTTGGTAATCGAATGAATACTGTATTTAAATTTAGTTTTCAATCCTGGATGTTATTTAGCATTTTGACACCGTTGTTAATTTACTCTATCGGTACCTATTTAAAAAAATATAATATTCTCTTTTATATTTGTATAATTGTTATCACATTACTTTGTGTTTACTATTCTTTTGCATTTATTAATATGCAAATAAATAATTGGGATAAAACTTTTAATTTAAACGTTCATAAAAACTTCTCTGTAGAAAATAGATTAACACATGACTCTATTGGGTGGATAAAAAACCATTTACCAAAAGGATCTATAGTTCTAGAAGCCCCAGGCGATAGTTATTCTAATTTTTCCAAAATATCTTCTTTTTCTGGGCATCCTACTGTATTGGGATGGCGTGGACATCAACGTCAGTGGAGACCATTCGGTTTAGATGAAATTTCCAAAAGAGAAAAAGACGTTGAAATTATATATTTATCTAATAATATAGATCTTGTAAAGGAATTAATAAATCAATATGAAATTAAATATATCTATATAGGAGTTCAAGAAAATATAATGTATGGTAAGGACAATATTTCAAAAAATACATTCCGATCATTTGGAAAAAGAATTTATCAATCAGAACAAATGATCAACGGTACCTATATATATATATATGACGTAACTTTAGCAAATGAGTAAAAAACAAACATCATACATATTCTACTTACCATTTGGCTTGATCGTGCTTTTGTCTATATTTATGCATCTTATCCAACTAGATAAACAATCACTACATCATGATGAAAGTATGCACGTTTTTTATAGCTGGTTTATTTATAAAGGGGATTTGGAAGCATTCAGCAATATTCATTCTCCAATGATGCATGGTCCATTTCAATTTTTTTTAAATTCATTAGTATTTCGTATATTTGGAGATACAAACTATACAGCAAGGTTACTACCGGCAATATTTGGGATTATTTTGACAATATTACCTATATTATTTCGAAAAGATTTAGGAAATCATTTAACTCTAGTATTTAGTTTCACATTAACCATATCTCCAACTTTACTCTATTTCAGTCGATTCGCTAGAAATGATATCTATGTTGCAGTGTGGTCTTTAGTCATAATTGCTTGTTTTCTTGGATATAATAATACAGGTAAATTCAAATATCTTATAGTTACTTCATTTATATTAGCATTATTTTTTGTTACTAAAGAAAGTGCATATATATTTTCTGCTTTTCTACTCATTTACTTATTTATCACTATAGCATCCAATTTCTTCATATCAATAAACAAAAAAGATCTGAATCAATTATTTCATGAAAATAAACATACTATTGAATACTTTTTATTTTTATTGATTATATGTTTACCTATTGGGGGTGCTGGATTTATTCTTTTTCAAGACCAACTAAATTTAACTCTTGGATCAAAAGATTGGCCTAATATTGGGCTTCCAGCTGTAGATTCAACTACACCAGCATTAATTATTACTATTACGTTATCTTTAATCTCATTAATACTTATATTTCTAACTCGGATATTATTATCTCTACACTTAATAGATCGCAGTAGTATATGGCTTTCTACAAAAAAAATTATATTAATAGTAAGTCTATTCTTTTTTATATTTCTTATTTTCCATACATCATTTTTTACTAAGTTTGATGGAATTAAAATAGCTTTTTGGCAAAGTTTGGGTTACTGGATTGCTCAACATGACGTGGCACGAGGTGCACAACCTTGGTTTTACTATATAATGCTTTCTCTTGTATACGAGTACAGTGCAATAATAATCGGAACAATATCCTCAATATACTTTATATTTAGAGGAAACACCCAAGAAAGATTCATTGCTAGTTGGGCTTTAATTACATTTTTATTCTATTCCTATGCCGGCGAAAAAATGCCTTGGCTTTTAGTAGAAGTAATATTACCTTTTTATCTTGTTTCTTTCTTTGGGCTCCATAGGTTTTTTAAATATCTTTCTGGATTAAATATTAAAAATTATACTTATGTTTACTACAGTTCTTTATTATTTATATTAATATTATTTCTTTCACCAATTATGTCTACAATTCGTTTGGTTTATGTAAACCCTGGCTGGCCAAACGAATTATTAGTATATGTACAATCATCACCTCATATTACTGATATAGATAATCAAATATCAGAGATTGCAAAACAAAGTAATAAACATAACCAATTAACAATTCAAATCGATTCTACTGATGGATTTAGTTGGCCATGGGCTTGGTATTTTCGAAATTATGATTCAGTTAGTTATCGTGATTTTACTAATAATCCTTTCACAAATCCAAATCAAGCAGCTGATATTGTACTTTTATCGGATCGTAATAAATTAAAAAATAATTACTTTTTAAATCAACATCATAAACCAGAGATGTATATTCATCGTTGGTGGAATCCTGAAACGTACAAAGAATTTAGTTTAGCAAACATAACATTTGTACCCGAGATTACTAATAATGGTTGCAAATTATTAGACTATTTTATTAATAGGAGATTTGACTCAAGTGTTGGTTCTATTTATGCGAATATATACGTGAGAAAGTCACTTTCAGAACCTTTAGATATTGCTGTATTAAATCATGAAAAATCTTCTTGCTAATCGTCTATACTATATATTATGAACTACATATTAAAAACAATAATAGGTTTAGTTATCACAATCCTGTTGATGTCTGTCTTCTTCTATGCAGCTGGTTTTGAAGAGGTACTTACTTCTTTATCTGAAGTCAAACTTATTTTTTTGATACCCTCAATAATTCTCTATTTTATTTCGCTTTATATAAGAACACTCCGTTGGCAATATATATTAAAAACTGTTTTAAATATACGAGCGTGGATATTATTTAAATCTATTTCAATAGGATATTCGGCTAACAATATATTACCTGTAAGGTTAGGGGAGTTAATTCGTTTATATTATGTTGCCAAGATCTCAAAAATTTCTAAAAGTACCACTCTTGGTACTATAATCACTGAAAGAATAATGGATGCATTAACATTGATTGCCTGTGTCGCAGTGATTTTATTAGGATTTTTGATAACAGACATCATTCAACTTGAATTATTATTTTCAATTGAAAATCTGGTGATATCAACTTTGACTATTGGATCTTTAGCTATATTAGTGATATTTTTCTTATTAATTTGGTTGATAAAAGACCCAAAGATAATAGAAAGATTTATTGAACGTATTTTTCGTAGACTGCCGGATACCACATTAAAAAAAATAATACATATCTATAATTATTTTATACAGGGATTAATCACTTTAGGCAGTTTTCGTAAAATTTCATTAATTTTTTTTATGTCATTAAGTGTATGGTTATTTGAATTTATCCTAGCATACCTACTTGTTATAAGTTTGGGAATAGAAAATTTCAAATATGAAAATTTCACACTATTCTTTATTCTTTGTTTATCTATATCAGTTGCTAATCTTGCAACTAGTATCCCATTGACACAAGGAGGTATTGGTCCTTTTGAATTAGGTGGATCTTTAATCTTAATAATGTTTGGTATCGATTCTTCGTATGCTGGTGCGTTTATGATACTACTACATGCTTTGTTGTTAATACCGATAACACTTGTTGGTTTATTATTTTTATTTACTGGAGAAGAATCCTTCTTTGAAATTATGAGAAATTCATCTAAACTTAATAACAATGAAAAAACCAAACAATAAAAACATAGCTATTATCGGAGGCGGTTATTCAGGCCTTAGTGCAGCTCATGAATTCATTAAAAAGGGCTACACTGTTCAAATATACGAAGCAGCTCCTTTTTTAGGGGGATTAGCTTCAACGTTTGATATTGGTGAGGCGCAGGTAGAAAAATTTTACCACCATTTATTCTTGTCTGATCAACACCTTATAGATTTACTAAAAGAATTTGATTTAGATCAACACATAATATGGAAAAACTCATCTACATCATATTTTTACGATGGAAAAATATATCCTTTTACAACACCATTAGACCTATTAAAATTTTCACCTGTTAATTTAATTAATCGCATTCGAATGGGGCTTTTAGCTCTTTATTTGCAGCGTGTAAAAAAATGGGAAAAATATGAAAAAATAACTGCAGCTGATTATATGAAAAAATATGCAGGCTCTCAAAATTACAAAATTATATGGGAGCCATTATTAAAAGGAAAATTTAGTGACTACTATGAAGATGTTAGTATGTCGTGGTTATGGAGTAAATTTGCAACACGTGTTGCATCACGAGATAAAACCTTTCAGGAGCAACTAGGATACATTGAAGGTAGTTGGGATATACTCACTAATGCTCTAGCTCAGTATATTATTAATAAGGGTTCTACTATTCATTTACAAACACGAGTTACAAAAATACATGTGGAAAACAATAAAGTTATAGGATTGGATACTGTTGATAGCCTGGGAAACACAGAAAGGCAAAACTTTGATGTAATACTTTCAACAATTCCTACTTTTTATCTTCCAAATTTAATTGAAGAACTACCTGATGATTATAAGAAACGTTTGACTGATATCCAATATGAAGGCGCTATAGCAGCTGTATGGTTTCTAAATAAACCGTTAAGTAATTCTTATTGGATAAATATATCTGACCCAAATATTCCGTTTTTACTCGCTCTAGAGCATACAAATTTATTTAATTCTGATCTCTATAATGGAAATCATATTTTGTATACTGCTGACTATGTAACTCAGACTGATCCACGATGGCAAATAGATGATGAAAATATTATAAATTCCTACATACCCCATTTACAAAAAATAAATCCTTCTTTTGACAGATCTTGGATTAATAAAACTTATATTCATAAGGAACGTGCTGCACAGCCTGTTGTAACGTTAAACTACTCTGAGAAAATTCCTAATACTAAGTCACCAATTGATGGATTATGGTTAGCAGCGATGAGCCAAGTTTATCCACAGGATAGGGGAACTAATTATAGTATTGGCTTAGGTAAGAAGGTTGCAGAGGATATTATAAATAAATAAAGGGAGCATACGCTCCCTTTATTATGTGTTTTATTTGTTTATGTTAGCGACCACGCAGTTTCGGATCAAAAGTATCTCTTAATGCGTCACCGAAAACATTAAATCCAAGAACTAACCATGTAATTGCTACACCAGGTACGATAACCATCCAAGGTGCTGATATTGCATATAACATAACAGAACCTGATAATAATCTTCCCCAAGATGGATGGGGCGGTGGAACACCTAGTCCCAAAAAGCTTAAGGAAGCTTCTGTAAGAATTGCTGTACCTAACAAACTACTTGCTAAAACAAGATATGGTGCCATTACATTTGGAGTAATATGTCTCCACATTATTCTAGATGGTTTACATCCAATCGCTCGAGCAGCATCGATATATACATTTTCTTTACACGAAAGAACAGATCCTCTCATAACTCGAACAGTTCTCGGTATAAAGATAATTGATAAGGCTATAACAACTGTATCAATACCTCCTGAACCTACGTCTGTCGCCATTAATGCAAGAGCTAGAAGAATACCCGGAATAGATAACATGATCTCCGTTATTCTTTGTATTAAGTTATCAATACCTCCACCAAAAAATCCACTCATTACACCAAATATAAGTCCAATAACACTACCTATCGCAACAGAAATAAATCCAACTTGAGCAGAGATAACTGCACCGCCGATAATTCGTGCCCATAAATCACGACCAAAGTCATCAGTACCAAAAAAGTGCTGGGCGTTTGGTGACTGTAATCTATCAGGAACATTAGTTTCATTTGGATCATAACGTTTAATCACTGGATTAAGTAATGCAGCTGCTAAAATTACTAGTACCATAAATAATCCAACAGCACCTATAGTTCGTTTTCGACACCATGCACCAAACATTTTTAGTAAATGCAAAACACGGTTTTCTTTTTCCGCAAATTCTATTTCATTAACATCTGTAGCCATTTTCAAACCTCGTTAATTATTACTGATACGTGGGTCAAGCCACCCATATATTATATCAACCAGTAGATTGATAAAGACAAATATAAATGCAAATACAAGTATTAATGCTTGTACAGTTGTGTAGTCTCTGTTTCTGATTGCTTCAATTAAGTGAACACCAATACCTGGAATGGAGAATACTGTTTCACTAACAACAGTACCACCAAGAAGACCTCCAACCGACATACTTACAACAGTTACAACTGGAATCATTGAATTTTTTAAAACATGTCTCCAAATAACAACTGTATTAGCTAGCCCTTTAGCGCGAGCAGTTCTAATATAATCTTCTCTCAAAACTTCTAACATTGTAGAGCGTGTCATACGTGTCACAATTGCCATTAGGTTGAAACCAATAATCAACGCTGGAAATATTAATTGCGCCATATTTGCTCCAGGGTCCTCCCATAAATAGTTTCGCCCAAGTGGTGGCATCCACCGCCAAACCCTAACTGTGAGCATTAAAATCATTAATCCTTCCCAGAAAGCTGGAAGAGCTAGGAAAAAGATACTGAAGAATCGAGCAATGGCATCAATCCAGGTATCTTGTTTCAATGCAGAAATTATTCCGAGCGGTACACCAACTAGACAGCCAATGATAACTGACATTATTGCAAGTTGTCCCGTAATTGGCATTCGTATCATTATTTCGTCTGCAACTGGAAGTCTATTCCACATAGAATTTCCCAAGTCACCCATAGGTATCCCTTTAATCCAATCCCAATATTGTTGATATAAAGGATTATTGGTTCCTAATTCCTCACGAAGTTTTTCGAGTGAGGCGGGATCTACTGCAGCAGCACCTTCTTCTCCTGCAAGCAATGCGTATGCGATATCTCCTGGAACCACACGCATTAAAAGGAATACAAACAATGTCGCTCCCAACAATGTAGGTATCATAAATAACAATCTTCTTATGATAAAGGTCTGCATAGTTTACCTCGATAAATATAATTATCTATTTTATTTGAACAATAACTAGAGTTAACTTGCTAGATTGTATGCAAAAGTTTTCAATCTTGCAATATAAATATCTAATTCTAAAGGCATTTTATATATATTTATAAATTTTGCAACTATTTAATAAGTATTTATTAGAATTATTCTAATTCTGCATTTACTACAGGAAACATTACTATCGGAATTAACCCGTAATCCGATTCATACAATTTTGTAAAATGCAGGGCGATTAAACAATCACATTTACTGTAAGCTTCAAATTCAACAACTGAATCTACTCCATCTTCATACAATGGAACAATTTCGGGCCTAATAAAAAACTCAAATTTTTTATTTTGTAATGTGTGTAAAGTAAATGAGGCAACTGATCCATCTTTATTATATTGTAACATACGAATATATCCACCAGCTTCTAAAATATCCGGTGGATTTTTAGTACTTTTACCCGGACCAAATCTATGAGGAATAGTTAATCCTCCCCAGGGACTATTATAATAATTTGAAAGAACCTTTTCTTCATATTTCATATTAGAAAGATAAATTTGGTGATTAATTCCTCGAATTATTAAATAGCCAGACAATATTAATGAAAGAGAAATCAATATTAAAAAAATTATTCCTTTTTTATTATTCACTATAATTTTCATAGATTATTATCCAAAAGTGTAAAACATTGTTGCATTACCATACTAAATTATTTATACTGACGCTACTTTTTAAATATATATGGGAGGAAGTGAACTCATGAAACAAATGAAACTTCTTTTATCTACAATAATTCTTTCACTGTTTGTTATTGCCTGTGGAGGTTCTAGCGATTCATCACAAGCAGATGGTTCAACAGCTATTGCATTAGGGCAATTTGGAAAAGACACTTCCCTTACAGTAGAGACTTCTGAAGTATTAGAACTAACTATGTCGAGTGAAGGTTTGTCTCCACAAAATTTTGATATTAAAGTCGGACAAGGGTATGTACTTCAAGTTACTAATAATACCACTAGACCACGCTTTATCATTGCTTATCGACACGGTATTAATCAAGTTGTTCCTCCTGGAGAAACAATAACAACCGCACCATTTTCAGATCAAGAAGTTGGTTTTGTGGAACAAGGACGAGAGCAATCTCGTGGATCACAAAAAAAATGGCAATTTACTTTAACTGTTGTTGAATAATAAATAATAATTTGTACAAATTATTATTATTAATATCATTAATATTTATTTCATGTACTACATCTGAAAGCGAAAGACCGTTCAGTAAAAACATAGACCCTCTGCACAAACCAGTTGCTAGTAGACCCGCACCTGATACAGTTGTTGTACTAGATTTAGAAAACAGATATGAATTTGACCTTATACCTCGATCAATTAATGGTTTTGATGTTGAATTTAATACCGTAAGTGATGACAACGTTGATGAACCTTTATATTTAAAAACAGGTAGAGTTAGATTTGTTATTAAAAATACAGGTACTATTTCTCATAATTTGCGTATTCAAAACTATAAAGAAGACCCAATGGAACCAACTACTTTTGATATGTCTGTTCCTTCAGTAAATGACTTTTTACTTCCCGGTGAATCAACAGAGTTTGAATTAAATATGTCGACAGGTAAATTCATGTTAACCTGCGCAATAACCAATCATGATGAAAGAGGTATGTTCCGACCTTTGATTATACACCCGGATACTGTACACCCAGATTTATTGTTAAAGTAAAATTAGATATATATTTATAATTACTTTTGTTGTATATCCTATTTAGATTGTGATAAAATTCTCATAATGTAACTCACAAAGAATTCATAGAACGGGGAATTGTTTGGAACCTATAACAAATAATTCAGATTTAGAAACACAGATAAACAATGCAATTGAAAATAATTTATCTGGCAGAATGACTATTTTAGCAGCACTACTTGCTGTTCAAGATGATATTGGATATATACCTCAAAAAGCTTTAGAAATAGTTTCTGAGTTGAATACTACTACTGTAAATGATGTATGGGGTGTTGCATCCTTTTACCCAAATTTTAGATTTGACCCTCCAACAGAACATACCATTGAAATTTGTTGGGGACCTTCATGTCATATAACAGGCGCACAAGATATAATAAAAAGTTGCCTAACAGAACTTAATCTTGAGACAGAAGGCGATACTAATGATGGTTTTATAAACTTCAAATTTAATACTTGCTTAGCCGCATGTGCCCAAAGTCCAGTAGGCAGTGTAGATCACAAAATAATTGGACGTTTAAATAAAAAGAAGATCATAGATTTAATAAACGATCTTAAAAATCAAAAGAAATAAACTATGCAGAAATTTACTGATTTAAAAAACAAAGCAGATCAAGAATATAATTCCTTGCTCACTAAACCACGAATTCGAATTGGCACAGATATTTCAGGAGTTGCTGCAGGTTCTATTGAAATAAGTAATGAATTATCAAAGCACATTTCTGAACACAACCTTGATATCACTTTGTCCCATGTTGGAGGATTCGGTTTATCCTTTGCTGAACCGCTGATTGATATTCAAATGCCCGATGGTTCTCGTGTTTTTTACTCAAATGTTACAGTTGATAATGTTGGTAAAATTGTACAAAACCATTTAATAAACGGGAATCCAGTTTATGATTTAGCCTTTGCATATTCTGGAAATCTAACAAATACAAATAACACTCCTGAATTTTATCAATTGCCAGAAAACAAGCTTCAAAAAAAAGTACTCACAGAAAATTTTGGTGAAATTGACCCAACTGATATCTATGAATACATTGCCAATGATGGCTACTCAGCTCTTGCCAAAGCATTATTTCAAATGGAAGCTGATAATGTACACAAAGAAATACTAGACTCGAAACTTCGTGGTCGAGGTGGCGCAGCATTTCCCACTGGGGTAAAACTCGGCTTTTTAAAAGGCTCCGAAGCAAAAGAAAAATATATTCTATGTAATTGTGAAGAAGGTGATCCCGGAGCATGGAATGACAAGGCGATACTTGAAAGTGATCCTCATCGATTAGTCGAAGGATTAATTTTAGCTGCTATAGCTACTAATGCATCCAACGGAATAATTTTTATTAGACATGGCAATGATATCCCTATTGATAGAACTAAAGCTGCTATAAAATCAGCTTATGAAAATGGATTGCTTGGTCAAAATATATTAGGTTCAGAATTTACTTTTGATGCAGAAGTTGTACTTGTCGGCGAATCATACGTTGCTGGAGAAGAAACAGCTTTAATGGAAGCTGTAGAAGGGAAACGTGCTATGCCACGATACAAACCTCCTTTTCCTGCT
>CEQU01004137.1_pt1 | contig 23752 bp, 26 predicted proteins | sample 531031 | NCBI WGS metagenome assembly CEQU01 (sample SAMEA2621216, study PRJEB7988) | marine metagenome | isolation source: saline water (ENVO:00002010), including
ATTGTTGGAGTATTGGCAGCCTTAGGAATGTTTTTAGCGTCTAGAATAATTTCTCCTAGAAGGCCATCTGAATTGAAAGATACTCCATATGAATGTGGGATACCGGCATCTCCGTATAATTGGTCTCAAATTCAAATTAGGTATTATGTTTTTGCAATTTTATTCATAATTTTTGACGTAGAGGCTGTTTTTCTATTTCCTTGGGCCATGGTATTTCTAAAAGATTTTGTTAGTGCTGCTGTTTTTTATGAAATGCTAATATTCATGGCTATATTATTTTTTGGAGTGATTTATGGCTGGAAAAAAGGTGTATTGCAATGGAAATAAATGAAAATTCTCAATTTATCCCTCAAGAAAAAATTCTAGGTCAAGGATATAAAGCTGGTGAAGGAAACAATCCTGCAGATAGTGTTTTCAATAAGGTTTTACCCAATGCTTTGACTGCGAAATCAGATGAATTATTTTCTTTAGCAAGAAAGTCTTCTTTGTGGACACTTTCTTTTGGCTTAGCTTGTTGTGCTATAGAGATGATTAGTACTCATGCTTCTCATCATGATTTGGATAGATTTGGAATTGTTACTTGGCCATCTCCAAGGCAGGCTGATGTAATGATTGTTGCAGGTACTGTTGTTAAAAAGATGGCTGATCCTATTAAGCTTTTATATGAACAAATGCCTGACCCTAAATGGGTCATAGCTATGGGAAGTTGTGCTACAAATGGAGGGCCTTATTACAAGTCATATTCTGTAGTGATGGGTGTAGACCATTTAATTCCTGTAGATGTATATGTGCCAGGATGCCCGCCCCGTCCAGAAGCTTTGCAGTATGGAATCTTGCAACTACAAGAAAAAATTAAATTAGACGCTCGCAATAGAGATGTTTAGTTAAATTAGGTGTAATAGATGGCAGATCCCAAAAATCTAGATAGTGAAGAAACAGTAGACCCTACTGGGGCAGGCAAATCAGATTTAAAACCTGAGGTTAAAAAACCGGTTCGGAAAGAAAGAGAAGTGCCTACTGTACCTGTTAATTTAAATGAGAAAAGCGAACAACTTTCGTCTTTTCTTGAATCGAATTGTCCAGAAAATATATCAGCATTTATTGGTGCTGAAGCAGATATTGTGACTATTACTGTGGATAAAAACAACTTAATAGATGCTTGTAATTATTTGAAAAATGACAACAACCTTCAATTTAATTATTTGTCTTTGGTTACTGTAGTTGATTATGAAGCAATTTCTGAAACTTTTGAATTAAACTATCATTTAGTGTCACTGAAGTTTAGACAAAAAATTGCTGTCAAATGCAATCTGTCTGTTAATGATTTATCTATACCTTCAATTTCAGAAATTTGGACTACAGCAAATTGGTTTGAAAGAGAGAGTCATGATTTATTTGGTGTGATTTTTGAAGGTCATCCAAATTTGGCTCCGTTACTTTTGTATGAAGAATTTGAAGGATTTCCTGGAAGAAAAAGTTTTCCTTTCCATGATTATCAAGAGTGGTAAATAATGCAAGTATCTCAATCACAGATTAATGACGATGCGATAGATTTAATGATTAATATGGGGCCTCAGCACCCTAGCACTCATGGTGTGTTTAGGTTGGTTATTTGGGTAGATGGTGAAAAGATCCAGAAAGTTGAGCCACATATAGGATATCTTCACAGAGGATCAGAAAAAATTTGTGAAAGTGAATCATACAATCAAATAATTACTCTTTTTGATAGATTAGATTATGTTGGTAACTTAAATAATGAACTTGCATTTTCTTTAGCTGTAGAGAAATTAATGGATTTAGAAATTCCTGAAAGAGCTCAATATATTAGGGTGATTTTGTGTGAATTGAATAGAATTGCTAGCCACATGTTGTTTTACGGTGTTTATGGTTTAGATGCTGGTGCTACAACTCCAATGCTTTATGGTTTTAGAGAAAGAGAAAGAATTCAAGAGCTGTTTGAAAGTGTTACTGGTGCTAGATTAATGCACAATTACATTAGAATAGGCGGAATTAAAGAAGATGTTGAGAGTGATTTTAAAGATAAAGTTCATAAATTAATTAACGATTTGAAAAAAAGTGTAGATGAATGTGATGATCTACTTTCAAATAATGAAATGTTTTTAGTAAGAACTAAAAATATTGGAATCATTACTGCTGATGAGGCTATTGATTTGGGTCTTTCCGGACCATCACTTCGCGCTTCAGGTGTTTTAGAAGATATTAGAGTGACTGATCCATATTCCATATATGATCGGTTTGATTTTGGAATTCCTGTCGGAAGTAAAGGTGATTGTTGGGACAGGTATTTTGTCAGAGTTCAGGAAATGCGAGAGTCAATCAAAATTATAGAACAGGCTTTGATTGATCTTCCTGAGGGTGAAATTATTACTCCAATTAAAGGAATGGTTAGACCACCCAAAGGAGAAGTTTTTATTCGAACAGAATCTCCTCGAGGTGATTTAGGAGTATTTGTTGTTAGTGATGGATCCGATAAGCCGTATAGAGTAAAAGTTCGCCCACCTTCTTTTGTTAATCTGCAAGCATTGGAGTTAATGCTTCGTGATACTTATTTAGCTGATGCTGTATTAGTTTTGGGGTCTATAGACATCATTATGGGTGAGGTGGATAGGTGAATTTTCAAGAAATCTTAAAATATTTTATCTATGCAGGGTTGATTTTCACTGTATTAGCGGGAATTGCTGCTTATCTGACTTTAATGGAAAGAAAGGTTTTAGCTTGGATTCAACAGAGAATGGGTCCTAAATATGTAGGTTTTAAAGGTATATTACAACCCTTAGCTGATGGGATTAAGTTAATCATCAAAGAGGATTTGTTACCCTCTTGGTCAGATAGGGCTGTTTATTGGATTGCTCCTATAGCAGTATTGGTTCCTGCATTATTAATGTGGGTGGCAATTCCTATTACTGAAGGAATTGTTCTTGATGATTCAGATTTAGGCTTGTTTTATATTACAGCCATTTCCGTATTAACTGTTATGGGATTAGTGATGGCTGGATGGGGTTCAGCAAACAAGTGGGCTGTGATGGGTGGATTGAGAGCAGCAGGTCAGCTTGTTAGCTACGAAATTCCATTTATTATGTCAATATTAGCAATTGCGATGTTGGCTCAATCTCTCAACTTAACAGAGATAGTAAATCAACAAAAAACTTTTGCATTTATTTTGAAACAACCATTAGCTTTTGTAATATTTTTTATTGCTGGATTAGCTGAACTAGGAAGAATTCCATTTGACATTCATCATGCTGAATCAGAAGTTGTGGGTGGACCGTTTGTTGAATATAGTGGAGCTCATTGGGCTGTATTTTATTTGGCGGAATATATGAATACTTTTACTGTAGCTGTTTTGACTACAATTTTATTTTTAGGTGGTTGGGTATGGCCTGAAATGCCATTTGAAGGAAGATTGCACGATTTTCTATCAATATTATTGTTTATGTTTAAAACTGTTTCAGTAATTTATTTGATTTTTTGGATTCGAGGCACATATCCGAGATTAAGAATTGATCAATTAATGGCATTTGGTTGGAAATTATTAGTACCGTTATCATTTTTAAATGTAGTAATTACTTCAGTGGTTCTTTTTTATGGATTTTCACATTTTGTTTTGTCAGCAATTTCTATATTTTTGACTGCTGTTTTGTTTTATATGATTTCAAATAGATCGAAAAAATATGACTCAGGTGAAACTGTGAGTGTTGTTTCTGCTTCTCAATTAAGGGATAGCCAAAGATAACCAAAATTTCAAGGAATAATTATGATCTCACAATTAAAAAACATTGGATTTTTGAGAGGGTTAGTTGTTACATTGAAAACAACATTTAGGTCTTCCGTGACTGCAGAGTATCCAAAAATGGATAAGCGTATTCAGGTAGCCGAGCGATTTATGGGATTTCCAGCACTTCTTTGGGATTCAAATATAGTGGAACCTTATTGTACCGGATGTATGGTTTGTGTTAGGAATTGCCCTACACAATGTATGTCTGCTGAGATGAAAGATAATCCTAAGTTTGAAGATGGCACTAGTGGTAGACGAAAAATAATTAATGAATTTGAAATTAATTTAGGACGGTGTATCCTTTGTGGGATTTGTGTAGATGTTTGTAATTTTGATGCTATAGAGATGTCTCATGAGCATGAGCTGAGTAAGTATCAAAGGAATGGTAATCGAGCAAATTTAGATACATTGTTGGGAATGGGTATGGAATACCAAAATAAAGTAAATTGGACTCCTAAACAGCCCGAAAAAAACAATGGTAAGCCTAAAGAAAAAGTTTCAAAATCTAAAACTTCTGAAGATTTACCTAATCCTTTAAAGTTAGATAAAAGTTTAAATTCTGAATCCTCAGAAAAGGATTCTTCTGAATAATGATTTCTACTGATCTTCTTCTGTTTTTTATTGCCAGTTCTCTAGTTGTAGGTGGAGGAGTTTTAGTGGTGACAGTCAAAAACATCGTTTATGCTGCGTTTGCATTGTTAGTTGCTATGTTAGGGACTGCAGGTATATTTTTACTTGCGTTTGCTGATTTTTTAGCTTTAGTACAAATTTTAATTTATGGTGGTGCTGTAGTAGTTGTAATTTTATTTGCTTTAATGCTCACAAGAATAGAGGATTTCAAAGGATTGACTGATAATTCTCAAAAACCGTTAGCTGTTTTGGCTTCTATAACTGTTTTAACTATTATGATGTATGCAATTGTTTCCACTGCAATGCCATCTTCTAAATCAGATCCCGTGAGTATGATTGATTTGGGAGTAAGTCTGTTTCAAGATTGGGCAATTCCATTTGAGGTAGCTTCTTTAGTTCTATTGGTTGCTTTAATTGGTGCTGTGGTACTAGTTAGACAAGATGATGAGGGTAGATAATTGACTATAATTCACTTCCAATTTTTATCTGCAATTTTATTTTCTTTAGGTCTTTATGGTGTGTTGGCACGTAGAAGTGCAGTTTTAATATTGATGTCAATTGAACTTATGTTAAATGCAGTAAACATAAACTTAATTGGATTTGTAGCATTCAGAGGATTTGGGCAAGAAATTCAAACATTTGGTCAAGTTTTAATTATTTTTGTTATTACTATCGCTGCAGCTGAATTAGCTTTAGCTATAGCTATAATTTTGAGAATTTATAGAAATAAAAATTCAGTCAATGTTGATGAAATGAATATTTTAAAAGGGTAGTTTTTTGGATTTATTTCAAATAAATAATTTAATTTGGATGCTTCCTTTGATATGTATTTTTGCATTTTTAAGCATAGGGCTTTTTAGTAAATTTTTACCTTCTGAAGGTGCAATAATTTCTATATTTTCTATTGGATTTGCGTTTATATTGTTTATTTTTGTGTTGATAGATTTTATTTCAGGAGATTTAGTTGCTATTCATTCAAGTTTTACATGGATAGATTTAGGCGAATGGACAATTTCCTGGGGATTGTTAATCGATAGAATTTCTATAGTAATGATCGGTTTAATTACCTTTGTTGCTTTTTTGGTTCAAATTTATTCTGTTGGATATATGAAAGGTGATTCAAGATTTGGTTGGTATTTTGCAGTTCATTCTTTATTTGCTTCTGCAATGATGCTTTTGGTTTTATCTGACAATTTGTTGTTGTTGTATTTTGCTTGGGAATTAGTTGGATTAGGATCTTATTTGTTAATTGGTTTTTGGTATGAAAAAACATCTGCTGCAGAAGCTGCTAAAAAGGCTTTTGTTACTACAAGGATCGGAGATGTAGGGTTATTAATTGGAATAATAATTTTATTTAAAGCCACTGGCACTTTTCATATTTCTTCTATAATTCATGCTGCTCAAGAAGGTGGAATTTCAAATGAAGTTATTTTTTGGAGTTCCTTTTTAATTTTCTTAGGTGCCATGGGGAAATCTGCTCAATTTCCTTTGCATGTTTGGTTGCCTGACGCAATGGAAGGCCCTACTCCGGTTTCAGCATTGATTCATGCAGCTACTATGGTAGCAGCAGGAATCTATTTAGTAGGAAGAATGTTTCCTTTATTTGAATTGGGTCCAGGTATTTTGGTAATAATTTCTATTGTGGGCATTGCCACTTTTATGCTAGCAGGTGCCATTGCTTTAGTTATGACAGACATTAAGAGAGTATTGGCGTATTCAACTATCAGTCACTTAGGATTAATGATGCTTTCTTTAGGATCATTTGGGGTTCCTGCGGCATTTTTCCACTTAGTACTTCATGGTTTTTCCAAAGCGTTACTTTTTTTAGGTGCTGGAAGTGTAATGCATGGGATGCATGATCAAACTGAAGTTGAATTGATGGGTGGTCTTCGAAAAAAAATGCCTATTACTTCTTTGACATTTTTAATTGGTAGTCTTTCTTTAGCAGGAATAGTTCCCTTAAGTGGTTTTTTTAGTAAAGATGAAATTTTGATTTCCATTTGGGAATATAATTCTTGGTTTTTGCCAATTACATTGTTTGGTGTGTTTTTAAGTTCTCTTTATATGATTAGGCTTTATTGCCTAATATTTTTATCTTCTGCTAGATCAGAATATGCTGAAAAAGCTCATGAATCTCCTAGAATAATGACTTATCCATTGATAATTTTAAGTATTTTAGCTTTATTTTCTGGTTTACTAGCATTTCCGTTTCCGTTTACAGGTTGGGAAGGGTTTGCTGCTTTTATTGATGATCATCACAAATTCCACATGATTCCTTGGTTAACTGTAGTTTCAATACTAGTTGCGTTTTCTGGAGCTTTTTTAGGTTGGATGATTTATGGTTCTAGAAGAATTGTAATCAATAATATTTCTAGTCCTCTAAAATTTTTATATCGATTAGTTTTTCGTAAATTTTTATTCGATGAAATTTATTCATGGATTGCCAGTAAAATTGTGTTTACTTTTTCTAGGTGGATAACAATATTCGATAGAGTAATTGTTAATGATACTGGAATTGATGGTGTAGGAAATTCTACGAAAAAATCTGCAGATATACTTAAATATTTTCAATCAGGGTATTTATATAATTATTCATTAGTGATGGTAGTAGGTTTGTTTTTGATGGCAATCGTATGGTGGTTAGTTGAATGATTGATTTATTTAATCAAACCAGTCTTTTAGCGTTAATAATTTTGCCTTTGTTGGGCGTGGTTTTATTAATGTTAATTCCGAGTGGTTACAAAGATGTGATTAGATATTCTGCTCTAGCAATTTCTACAATAGTTTCTTTAATAGCTTTATTTGTTTATTTAAGCTTTGACCACTCCATCCAAGGTTATCAATTTTTGTATACATATTCTTGGTTAGATATACCAGGGGTATGGGGCGAAGGTTCTGGTGCAATTTCTTTAGATCTTGGTATTGACGGAATTGCAGCATTAATGGTTCTTTTAACGGGGATAGTAATGTTTACTGGAACAATAGTTTCTTGGAGTATTAAAGAAGATTTAAAAGACTTTTTTATATTATATTTCTTACTATTGTCGGGCGTGTTTGGTGTATTTGTTTCTCTAGATATGTTTTTCTTCTTTTTCTTTTATGAATTATCTGTACTACCTATGTATTTATTAATTGGTAAATGGGGAAGTAGTAGTAAATTTCCTACATTTGCTAGATCTAAAGAATACAGTGCAATGAAATTAACCTTGGTGTTAGTAGCTGGTAGTGTTCTGATTTGGGTAGCTATTATCGCTATATTTATTCAAGCAAATTTGGGGACTTTTAATATATTAGCAATAGAGAAAGTTATTTCTGAAAATCTATCTTCAGATTTTCAGAAAATTGCATTTCCTTTGCTTTTGATAGGTTTTGGAATATTGGCAGGTTTATGGCCATTTCATACATGGTCTCCTGATGGACACGTTTCAGCCCCTACTGCAGTAAGTATGGTACATGCTGGTGTTTTGATGAAGTTAGGTGCATTTGGCATTATAAGAATTGGAATGCTGTTATTACCTGAAGGGGCCCAATTTTGGATGCCGTTGTTGATAGTATTAGGTGCTGTGAATGTGATTTATGGAGCTATTTCAGCTATGGGTCAAACAGATTTGAAATATGTGATTGGCTATTCATCTGTAAGCCATATGGGATACGTGTTAATGGGAATAGCGACTTTGCACTATTTAGGATTAACAGGTGCAGTGTTACAAATGTTTTCGCATGGTGTGATGACTGCTTTGTTTTTTGCTGTTGTAGGGATGATTTACGAAAGAACTCACACTCGAGACTCCTTAGTCTTGCAAGGTCTAGCTAAAAAAATGACAGTTACGACAATATTGTTTGGAATTGCAGGATTAACCTCATTAGGTTTGCCGGGACTAAGTGGTTTTGTTGCCGAACTTTTAATTTTTATGGGTATATTCCAGAGTTACGGATTTGGAGGAATTATTCTTGGAGCTTTTGCAGTTTTAGGAGCTGCTATTACAGCTATTTATATTTTACGGTTGATAGCTAAATCATTTTTTGGACCAATTTCGACTCAATGGGAAGATTTAACTGATTCTAATTTGAGAGAAAGATTTGCAGCAGGTATTTTGGTTTTAACAATTTTGTTGATTGGGTTGTGGCCATATCCTTTTGTAGAGGTAATTAAACACGGTGTAGATCCTATTTTGTCTGGAATTTTGGGGGCTATATGACAAATAATTTTTCTTTATTAATTCCAGAATTTTTAGTCACCGGATTAGCTTTTTTAATCTTATCATTGGATTTGTTTATTTCAGAAAAAAGAAAAAATCATTTAGTGTGGGTAGGTGTGATTGGGTTATTTGGTATTTTGATTATTACTTTATTAATTTTTTCAAATGGAATTTTGTATCAAGGTTTATTGGTATTTGATGATTATACAAATCTTTTTAGAATTTTCTTTTTGATAGCAGGAATTATAGTATTAATTTCTTCAAATGAATTTGTGAAGTCTAATATAAAATATCAAGGTGAATTTTATGGGATTTTGATTTTCACAATTCTTGCGGCGATGTTACTTGCATCATCATCAGAGCTTTTAACAGCATATATTTCTTTAGAGCTACTTAGTTTTGGTTTATATGTTTTAGTATCTTTTGATAGGTATAACCTCAAATCCAATGAATCAGGAGTGAAATATGTGCTTTTAGGTGCATTTTCTTCTGCGTTAATTTTGTATGGAATTAGTAATATTTATGGAGTTTTGGGTACTACAAGATTTGATGAGATTTCATTGATGTTGGTTTCAATAAATGATTTGAATCCTTTCTTAATATTAGGATTTATATTTTTGTTTGCAGGACTTGGTTTTAAGTTATCGGCAGTTCCTTTTCATATGTGGGCTCCAGATGTTTATGAGGGATCACCTTTGCCTATTACTGCATGGCTCTCAGTTGGATCCAAAGTGGCAACAATTGCACTAGTTTTGAGACTGTTTTGTGAATCGTTATTGGAAATTGGTAATGAATGGCAATTGATAATTATTGTTCTTTCTGTTGCAACCATGTTGATAGGTAATTTGGGAGCATTGGTTCAAACAAACATTAAAAGACTTCTTGCATTTTCTAGTGTAGGGCACATGGGATACATATTAATGGGAATTTCGGCATTAATTTCTATCAATGAAGATGGTTCGATATCTACAGGTATGACTACTTTAGTTTTAAATGGGATAATTTTTTATGTTATAGCTTATGCAATTACTAATTTTGCAGCTTTTACCTCTGTGATCGCTGTATATAATCATACTGCAAAAGATTCAGTTTCAGATTTTGCAGGATTATCAAAAAGAGCTCCATTTTTATCCCTAGTTTTAGTTTGCTCTATGTTTTCTTTGGCTGGGTTACCAGTATTTGCAGGGTTTACTAGTAAATTTTATTTATTTAATGCTGTAGCTTCTCAAGATTTGTTGTGGCTTGTAGGTATAGGTATTGTGACTAGTTTAATTTCACTTTACTATTATTTGATGATCGCAAGGCAAATGTATATTGAGGAAGGGATTGATTTATCTTCTATAAATATTTCACTATCGATTAAATTGGTACTAGGAGTTCTTTTAGTAGGCATGATAGTAGGAGGTATTTTCCCGTCACCTTTAATGGATTTGATAGAACTAGCATCTGAAGCATTAATCAGTTAATTAGGAGAAAATATGTCAAGTTCGTTGGATTGGCCAGAACATTACAAAAGAGGATTGGTAGTCACCGCTCACGCTGATGATGCTGAATATGGTTGCTCAGGTACTGTCGCAAGATTAATAAGTGAAGGTTGGGATTTTGCTTACGTATTGTGTACGGATGGCAGTAAGGGGAGTAGTGATAGAAATATTACCGAAAAAGAATTGTCATCTATTAGAAGAAAAGAACAAGAAAACGCGGGTAAGATTTTAGGTTTATCTCATGTTTCATTTTTGGATCATCCTGATAGTTATTTACAGCCAACTTTAGAGTTAAGAAAAGATATCTCTAGAGAAATTCGTAGACATAAACCTGATGTTGTAATTTGTCAGTATCCTATGAGAGTTTTAGACGGAGGATATGGGTCCGGACACCCAGATCATATTACAGCTGGTGATACTACTATGTCTGCAATATTTCCTGCTGCAAGAGACCATATGACATTTCCTGAATTAATTGATGAAGGTTTTGAACCTCATAAGGTATCTGAAGCTTGGATTATGGGGCATCCTCAGCCGGATCTGTGGGTTGATATAAGTGAGCATATTGAAACTTCAGTGAAAGCTCTTTCTGCTCATGAATCTCAAATGGATGGAAGATCTTTTGATGAAATAATGGAGCGGGTTAAAGTAATGAAAGGTGAGAGAGGAAAAGGTAAAGGAATGCCTCTAGCTGAGACTTTCCGTAGGATTTATTATCGTGGTTAAAATTCAAAAACTGGATATGATTTCTGCTGCTGAGAATTCTGGTTCATTGGTTAGGCTTTTACAGGATTCAGTTAAAAATGGCGCTTCGGTTTCATTTTTAAATCCTCTATCAGATTCTGCTGCTGAGTCTTATTGGAGAGAAGTATTTTCAGAAATCAATTCTGCCCAAATCATTGTTTGGGCCGCATTTGATGATTCTGATAATTTAATTGGATCAGTACAACTTGCCCCAGCTAAAATGCAAAATGCAAAACATAGAGCTATGGTTCAAAAGTTGATGGTAAATTCAAATCATAGGCGTGAAGGTATAGGGAATGCTTTGATGGATGCACTCGAATTGGAAGCAAAAAATCTTGGGAAGAAGTTACTGATTTTAGATACTAGAGTGGGCGATCCTTCAGAAATTTTGTATCAGAAGAAAGGATATGTGAATTTTGGTACTGTTCCTAGTTATGCTATGAATTCATCTCATGATTTTGATGATATGGCCTTTTATTTCAAAATTATTTAACTATTCTGATTTTGTGATTTTCACTATCTGCGATAAATATGTGATTCATTTTGTTTGTTACTACTCCGTGAGGCCTATCTAATCCTGCATCAAGTGGATTGCTTTCATCACCGTGTGGGCCTTTTGTTCCACCTGCAATAGTGGAAATATTGTTTGTGATTGTGTCTAATATCCTTATGCAATGGTTTTCAGTATCCACAATTAATACGTTTCCATATTGGTCGCATCTGATTGCTTTGGGGCCATTAAAAGTACAATTTATAGCTAGTTCATCATCACCGGTGTAGCCTTTTTTTCCTGTGCCTGCTACGGTGGAAATGATATTGTTTTTATCTATTTTTCGGATAGTGTTACCTTCTCTCTCACAAACATAAGTATTCCCTGAAACATCTACACAAATCGCACGAGCTCCAAAAATTCCAGCATTAATGGCTAACTTTCCGTCACCGGAATGTTCTTTAATTCCTGTGCCTGCAAAAGTAGTGATAATGCCTGTAGTTAAATTAATTGATCTTATTTTTTGGTCTTGAACGTCAGCTACTAATAAATTGCCAAATCCGTCTAAGATGCAGTCATTTGGCTCAATAAATTGTGATTCAGTAGCAGGAATATGGTCTTTTCCTGAACCTTTAATTCCCGTTCCAGCAATCGTTACAATATTTCCTGAAGTAGCTTCTATTTTTCTAATACATGGATTAAATCTTTGACAAATGTAAACATTTCCATCTTCGTCAATTTGTAAAGCATAAATTTCATCTATGTCAGCTTCTAACGCTGGACCGTTGTCTCCACTGTGGCCTTGTATTCCTGTACCTGCGAAATCAGAAATTATGTTGGTTTTTAGATCTAGTTTTCTAATTTTGAAATTGAAGCAATCTGCTATGTATAAATAGTTGTTTTGGTGATCAATTTCTACATGAAAAGGGTTGTCTAATTTACAGTTAGTTGCAATTACATTATTACCCTCATATCCCTGTATGCCATTTCCTACAATACTTGATATTATTTTAGTCATAAATTTTCCTTTGAGTGTGTTATATGAAAAATATGATTTTATTGGTTTCAACAATTTTTTTCATGATTGCCTGCAATCAAGATACATTATCTTCTATTAAATTGGCATTACAAGAACAAAATTATTCTAGGCATTCAAATTTTAATGTGACGGTAGGATATTCTTTTGAAGGATTTCAACAATCTTATCCTTTATTAATTGATGGGGATGTTTCTGAAACTGGAGATTTCTCAGGATATATGCGTGTACAGGACCGTGTGCAGGGTGTGAATTTAGAAATAGATAGATTAATGACAGTAGTTAATGATGTTTATTATTTTAAATATCCAGATAGAAATAATTGGGCAAAGTTATCTGAGGGAGAAACTTCTTTAGAGCCCACTCAATTTATTAGTAAAGTAATTACTATGATTGAAAATTATAATGATGATGAAATTCAATTGATTAAAGATTCTAATCAATATGCCATAAAAGGTAATTTTGATTCAAATGTATTGGCTGAACTGATTCCTGTTTTGAAAGATACTTATTCTAAGCTAGATTTTGAATTAATTGTTGATCCAAATAATCAGTCTAATATTAAGAATATCAAAATTTCTGGAAAAATTCCGGCTGCTTCAACAATGACAGGTCCAAATGGCGAGAAGGTTGAATTGGATATAGATATTCAATTAATACAATCTGAATTTGGGAAAAATGTATCAATTTTGATTCCCCCAATTCCTGATGAACCTAAAGCTTACTTTTTTGATAAACAAATTAACCAATTTGTTTGGGATGATGCATTTCGTTGGGACACAATTCCAGAAAATAATTTAGATTCTCAAGTAGATTATTTTGCAGAAATTAAAATGTTTGAAGGAGGAGTAATTTTGATTGATTTATTTGAAAAATTAGCTCCAATTACTGTTAATAATTTTGTTTTTTTATCAGAGAATGGATTTTATGACTGGGTTACTTTTCATAGAGTTATTCCAGGTTTTGTAGCTCAAGGTGGTGATCCCACTGGTTCAGGAATGGGTGGACCTGGTTATAAATTTGATAATGAAATTAATACTAATGCTAGACATGATTCTGAGGGAATTATTGCAATGGCTAATTCCGGAATTCAGAATGGTGCGGGAACTAACGGTAGTCAATTTTACATCACGTATGTCCCGCTTCCTCAATTAGATGGATTTGATGAAAATGGATTAGAAAAAGATTGTTCTGTATCTGGCCAATCATGTCATCCCGTTTTTGGGAAAGTAATAGAAGGTATGGATGTAGTAAGGAAAATTGCTCCAGTTGATCCCTCTAGAAACGGACCTCCCGGAGATGCGATTGAAACTATTACAATAATTAAAAAATAACCTCAGATTAATTCATACAATCTGAGGTTATTTTATTTTTTATTCTTTGGGAGCTTGTACAGGTGCAGGGTTGACCATGTCCATGCCCAATGTTCCAGCAAACATTGCATCTATTTCTTCAACAGACCAGCGTCCAACCTTTCTGAGTGTTCGTTCTTCGTAAGGATTGCTCATCAAAGAGATTTGACCACCCTGACAATGGAAAACTTGTCCATTTACGTCGTTGGCTTCGTCTGAAACTAACCACGCTACCATTGGGGCAACATCTTCTGGATCTCTATTTAGTTCTAGTGGTGTAACTGCTGATTGTGCTTCTATTCCACTTGCAGCTCGAATATCTCTAGCAGACTGAGGAACACTTTGGGTCATTCTTGAGTCAGCCCCTGGGGATATAGCATTTGCAGTAACTCCATAACGTCCCAGGTCTCTAGCAATTCCTCTGATCAATCCCGCTATACCATCTTTTGCAGCTCCATAGTTTGCTTGACCCGAGTTTCCATATAGTCCGGAAGTTGATGAAAATGCAATTATCTTCCCACTTCGTTGTTGTCTAAATAGAATTGAAGCAGGTTTTACTACGGAAAAAGTACCTTTGAGGTGAACTGCAATTACAGCATCCCATTCTTCTTCAGTCATGTTAAATAGCATTCTGTCTCTTAAAATACCTGCTACTGCTACTACAATATCGAGCTTCCCAAAATTGTCTAAGGCTGTTTTGATGATGTTTTCGCCGCCTTCCATTGTTGCGACAGAATCTCCATTAGCTACAGCATCGCCGCCTTTGGCTTTGATTTCATTAACCACTTCTTGAGCAGGAGTGTTTGAGGCTCCTTCTCCGTCTACAGAGCCTCCTAAGTCATTAACAACAACTTTAGCTCCTTCTTCAGCTAGTAATAATGCTATTCCTCTTCCGATTCCTCTACCCGATCCTGTTACTACTGCTACTTTATCTTTAAGTAGGTCTCCCATATTTTTCTCCTATTTATAAATTATTTTCCACTATGCAGTTTTAGGTGCTTGTGGAGGTGAAGGATTCACTAAACCTTGTGTGAGGTGTTGAGGAGCTAATTTTCTAAGTTCTTCAACTTCCCATCTTCCTTGTTTGAATATAGTTCTAGTTCTTCTAGGTAGGGCTAGTTTTGTGATTGTTCCGCCATAAACTAAAAATGTTTGTCCATTTATGTTTGAGGCTTGATCAGATGCCAAATAAGCAACCATTGGAGCTACATCTTCTGGGTTCATAGCCTCACTCTCTGGTACTTCTTCACGATCTGACGGTCTTTCTGATCTCAATTGCCTAGATGAGTCAGGTATTGATTGAGTCATTCTAGTGTTGGCTCGTGGGCAAATTGAGTTTGCAGTAACTCCATATCTACCTAAATCTTTTGCGGCTACTTTTGTAAATCCTGCTATACCAGATTTAGCAGCAGCATAATTTCCTTGCCCTGTATTACCGATAAGTCCAGATTCAGAAGCAAAAGTAATTATTCTTCCACTTCTTTGTTGTCTAAAAAGAATTGATGCGTATTTGCAGACGGTAAATGTTCCTTTCATATGAACTCGAATGACATCATCCCATTCTTCTTCAGTCATATTAAAAATCATTCTATCTCTCAAAATTCCTGCAACAGTAACTACAATGTCTAATTGACCATATGTATCTAATGCTGATTGAACTAAACCTTCTCCACCTTCCATAGTTGAAATGTCATTGTAATTTGCAGATGCTTCTCCACCCAATGCTTTTATTTCATTGACTACTTCTTCAGCTGGAGTGTTTGATAGTCCCTCTCCATCAAGAGCAGCGCCTATATCGTTTACTATTACTTTAGCGCCTTCAGCAGCTAATTGCTTAGCAACACCTGCTCCGATTCCTCTGCCGGCACCAGTGACAATTGCCACTTTTCCATTTAGGTAATTAGCCATTATTATTCCTCCTAGAATTCTTGCAACTATTCCAGTTGAATAATTGCATAGATGGTTATTGTGCCACAATAGAGGTAGATTTGTCATAGGTTTTAAAAATTATTTCGTGAGGTGATTTAATTTTCAATATAGTTCTTTTTAATCCGGAAATTCCCAATAACACAGGAAACATTATTCGGCTTTGTGCGAATACAGGTTCTGATCTACATATCATCAACCCCACGGGCTTTGATATGACTGAAAAAAAGTTGAGAAGAGCTGCTTTAGATTATTCTGATCTCACGTCAGTTTATATGTACGATTCATTTGAAGAATATACTAATCGATTGTCGGGTAGGTTATTTATGACCTCTTCTAAAGCAGGAACTAAATACGATCAAATTGAATATCAGGTAGGAGATACTTTTGTATTTGGCCCAGAATCTGTAGGGTTGCCACAAGAAATCCTAAATTTATCTAAAAAAGAAAATAAGCTTTATATTCCTATGACTCCTGCAAATAGAAGTATGAATTTAGCTAATGCAGTGTCTATAATAGTTTATGAGGCTTGGCGTCAAAATGATTTTGGTGGAAGCATACTTTCCGGTGAGAAAAATGACGGAGAATATTATGACTAGATCAAATTGGCACTATGATCATCCTCCAGCATGTACTTGCGTTGAATGTGCAGAGAGGCGGCTGAATAAGAAAGATAATTTTTTTAATAGGATTATCTTTAAAATCAAGAAACTATTAAATATTTAGTTGGTATGAATTTATGATTACAGTTAAGCAGGCTATAGTTGATGAAATGATTTCTCATTCAAGAGAACATAATCCAAATGAGTGTTGTGGAATTTTGTCAGGTATAGATGAACAAGTTACAAAATTGTATAGAATAAAAAATTTAACTCCTTCTCCATATAGATATGTTATGGATCCTAAAGAACAAATGGAAGCAGAAAGAGATTCAGATAATCATAATTTGTCTTTTATAGCTTTTTATCACTCACATACTCACACACCAGCTTATCCTTCAGATACTGATGTCAGAATGGCTCAGGAGTCTGGGTGGCTAGATTTTTATTATGTGCTAGTTTCTTTAGAAGATAATGAAAATCCGGTAGTCAACTTTTTTTGGGTTGATTTTGATGCAAAAGTCTCTCAAGTCGAATATCAAATAGTTTAAAAATTTACTTACTAAGTAAGTACAGGTCCTTCTTGATTAATGATTTTTCCGTCTTTAATTTCTAAAAATAATCTCACTCCGGGATTAGGTGATCCGGGAGTTTCTCCTAATGGAAAAATATCTATTTTTAAATGATTAGGAAATAATTCTAGCAATCCTACTGTACCCAATCTAATTTCTTTATGTTGTGGGAATGTGATGCTACCAGTATTGATCATCACTATTCCGTCTCTGAATTCCAGTCTTTCCTGATGAGTATGTCCTGAGATCATGATATCTACAGGTTCAGGGAAAAAGCTTAATAAGTCTTCAGTAGGCTTAAATTGGCCTTCTAAACTATGAATCATTCCAATTTTCCATCCTTCAAAAGTTAAAATTTGAACTTCTTTCATTCTTGGATCAGGAATTGGGTCGTTATTTCCGGTTGAGCAAAAAACAGGAGCGATTTCTTCACACCAATCTAGTACTTTGGGAGAAGTTAAATCGCCAGCATGCAGTATGTAGTCTACTGAAGAAAGGAATTGTCTAGGTAATTCACCCAATTCATCTAAAGTAATAATTTTGCCCGGTAAATGTGTATCTGTAATTAGTCCAAAACGCATTATGAAACTATATCAGACTCGCAGGAGATATAGATTTACTACTTTTATTAAAATTGAACCATTTATATTTTAAACCAAACACTACAAACATTATTGAAAACTGAATTAGGCTAGGAAGGAAAATAGATTCGTATTGAATATTTGAGGTAGTAATTAAAAATAATGAAGGGGTATTAATTACACTGTTTTCTAATCCAACTACTAAGTGCACCCAAAGATTATTAGCAATATGGAGTCCCATAGCTAATTCCATGCCTCCATCTATTAAAGTGATAGTAGACAAGAAAAACCCCATCATAAATATTGCTAGTAGATAAGGCCCAATTCCATAATTCCAAGGTTCTGGATTTGATAGGTGAACTACAGAAAATATAGATGCAGTTGAAAGTGCAAGGAAAACTCTGTTATTTACTAATAGAGAAAGAGCGTGTAGCAAGTATCCCCTAAAAATAATCTCTTCTAATCCAGCTTGTATAGGTACTAATAATACAGCTAAAACAAGTAATAAACCCCAATCGAAACTAAATCCCTGATATTTAATTGCTAATGGAATATTGTTTGAATTGGAGATAATTAGTTCAGCGGAAAGACCGACTGAATAGAAAATGAATGCTAAGAGCATTGCAAAAACAATTCTCTCTGCATCAATTCGTTTTCTTCCGGTAATGATTTTTGTCAGAGGTTTTTTTTGAATAGTATTTGATAATAACCAAAACCCAAACAAACCAATCACAAAAACTAAATGCAGTAATAAAAAGTTAGGTGCAAATGAGGGCCCTTTTATTGAAGGGGTAGAAGAATTTAGGTCACATGAATAACCCCAAGCTGATTGATTATTTAAAATATCGCATACGGACATCAGCGGAATTCCGCCAATTATCTGCCAAAAAAATAAAGTTAAAATTCCCGTAGAAACCCACCTCAGTAGACTGTTTTTGCCAATGCGAGCATTGTTAAGAAATTTCATTGAATGAGGGACTCTATCGTCACAGATAGGGCACATCAATGGGTTAAGTGGTATTAATTTACCCCTGCATTTTATACAAAACCTATCTGGGGAATATTGAGAACGATTCATTATATGATTTTACAGAAAACAAAATGTAGCGTCACTATTTGATTTGAATTGACGCTACGTCACCTGTGTGCTATTTTCACGGAATAAAGCAAAGAAAAATCCATTTAGGAGCTAAATTATGTCCCAAACAAGAGAAGTGGCAGTAGTTGGTATTCATGAATATCCACTTAGAGTTGCACCTGGAGTTAGTGCTCTGCAGATTAAAGCTGAATCTGCATCCAAAGCTTTGGCTGATGCAGGATTGAGCTGGCAAGATGTTGATGCAGTTTATGATAATGGTCAAAATCAAAATATTGGCGGATTGAGCATTTCAGAATATTTTGGTTTCAAGCCAAGATTGATAGATGTTACAAGTGTGGGCGGTACTTCATATGAATTTCAGGCTCATCATGCAGCAACTATGATTGCTGCAGGAAAAGCAAATGTAGCAGTTTTGACTTATGGTTCAACAGCTCATTCGGGTAGGATTGCGATTGGAACTGCCGGTGCCACAGGTCAAGGAGCCCCTACTCCATTTAATAATATGGAAGACTCTTGGGGTATGACTGGTATTGCAGGATATGGAATGGTGAAAGCTAGGCATATGCATCAATATGGCACTACTATGGAACAGTTTGCAGAAATTTCAGTTGCTACAAGGTATCACGCCATGAGAAATCCTGAAGCTGTAAAAGCGATGACAGATTTGGAGTTTGTTGGAGTTAATGAAATTACTGTTCAGGATGTTGTTGATTCAAGGATGATAGCGTGGCCTTTACACTTATTGGAATGTTGTATGGTTTCTGATGGTGGTGGAGCGGTTGTAATCGCATCCAAAGATGTTGTTAAAAATACTAAGAAAAAACCCGTTTGGATTATTGGTGGTGGTGAAGCTACTAAGTACAGAGAAAATGGTGGCGATATTACCGTCAGTGCTGGTGCTCAATCAGGGCCTGTAGCATTTGCAGATGCTGGAGTTACTCCAAGCGAAATAGATGTATTGATGGCTTATGATTCTTTTTCTATTACTGTGATGTTAATGATAGAAGATCTTGGATTTTGTAAGAAAGGTGAAGGTGGAGATTATGTTAGTAGCGGGATATTAAAATTTGATCAATCTGGTGGTCCTGCTTTAAATACTGACGGGGGAGGTCTTTCATCAAATCACCCTGGAGAACGAGGAATATTTTGTATTTTAGAAGCTACTAGACAAATGAGAGGTGAATCTACCTCACAAGTAGACAATGCAAAATTAGCCGTTGCAGTAGGAAATGGTGGTCAGCTTGGAGCTCGTCATGCTACATCACCAATTATTTTAGCTGCAGATTAATAAGGAGAAATACTATGACTATGAGGCCTCAACCAAGATTTCCAGAACCAGATACACAACCTTTTTGGGATGCAACAAAGGAAAAAAAATTAATTTATCAAACTTGTGATGATTGTCCTGAAGTAATCTTTTATCCAAGAGCACACTGTACAAAATGTGGAAGTTTAAATAACACATGGAATGATTCAAAAGGATTGGGAACTGTATACACTTTTAGTGTAGTGATGCAAAGTAGGCATCCTGCATTTAAAGATATTGGTCCTTATGCTGTGGCTTATGTAGATTTAGATGAAGGTTTTAGGATCATGACCAACGTTATTAATGTGGATGATCCTGTAAATGACATTAAAATCGGTATGAGAGTGAAGCTTGCATGGTTAGATCAGGGTGAAGGTGAAATTGCCTTGCCTATGTTTGAGCCCGCTTAATTATTTTTTGATAATTACTGATAAAAGTAATAAAAGTCCAACAGGAACATAATAAAGTCCTGTTGGACTTAAAAACATATATGTTCCCATTAATAAAACTGTTCCCCATGTGTAGAGTTTCCATCGAAACCTAATAGCATTATTTGATGACTTTTGTGTGGCCATCAAGTTGGAAATGAGACAAACTCCTGAAATTATCCAAGGAAATACAATTATTGGTAACGACAGTGAGAAGTTGGATTCTAAAATAGTTTGATAGGATTGAATTGATTGTGTAAACCCTTGGCTATTACTAATAATTTCTGTTGCTGGTACTACTGGGAAAATTAATAATATTAGTCCTGTGGGGATACTAAGTAAGTGTGCTGCTCCTGCAAAAATTGTAGAAATAGAAAAACTTTTCATGTTTTTTTCTCTGAAATTTCACCATTATTAATTTCTAAAAGGTTTGATTGGTTTTTAAATGATTGACTAATTATTTCAGGTTCAGCAGTAGTAATAATCGATTGATCAAACATTGTTGTCATATCTAAAATTTGTTCCCTTCTTTCTAAATCTAGCTCTGAAAGTAAATCGTCTAGTAACAAAATTGGAGTAGTGTTTCTTGATCGTTTCAGAATTTCTGCTTCTGCGAATTTTAATGCTAACACTGCAGTTCTAGCTTGTCCCCTTGAAGAAAATCTATGTGAATCTAAATCATTAATGAAAATTTGAAAATCATCTCTGTGGGGACCGATTGATGTTGTTCCTGCAGAAATATCTCTTGATCTATTGGAAATCAATTGTGAAGAGATAAAATCAAAACACTTTTCAGGATTCATTGGGTAGATTTCCTTAGTACTGGGTAGATATGAGCAATACATGTTTTCTTTTAAATTACTCATTTCTTTATGTATGGGGTTGGATAAATTAGATAAATTTTCTAATATCTCAACTCTTTTAATAATTAAATCAGTTGCTAATTTGGCAGATTGCGAATCCCAATATGACAATTCATTGTCCTGAGAATTACCCTCTCGAATTAACTTAAGAAGACTATTTCTTTGAGAGTTGATTTTTTGAAAATCTAATAGATTTTTTAAATAAATTTTGTCAATTTGTGAAATTAAAATATTTAAATACCTTCTTCTTGAGCTTGGAGTACCAAAAACTAAATCTAATTCAGCAACCGAAAACAAAACGGAATTTAAATTACCAACAAAATCGCTAGCACGTTTAGGAATTCCATTAATTTTTATGAATTTTTGTGCTACAAATCCATCTTTGTTATCAAATGGCTCGCATTGATAGTGTATTTCTAGCTTTGTACTTTTTTCTTGAAGTTGAATATCACAAGCAATTTTAGAGTAGGACAAGCCATTTACAGAACCTTCTGTGATGAGGTCTCTTTCAGTATTTCCTCTGTATGATTTTGCTACAGAAAGCATATAAATTGCTTCAAGAAAATTACTTTTTCCTTGGCCATTATTTCCCATTAAAAGAGTAACTTTGTCTGGCAAATTAATATCTAGGTTTTGATAGTTTCTGAAATTTCTGAGCGAGAGATTTGAAATATGAATGATTAGAATCCTTATTTATGACTCGGTATCACGATTTTAGCATGAGATACAATCAAGATTCATATAAACTGGATTCATTAACAATAGGAGGATTTTTTGAGTAAATTCATTGCTCTTGCTGGAGGTGTCGGTGGAGCAAAACTAGCTTTAGGTCTTACTGAAATTTTGTCTCCAGAACAATTATCTATTGTAGTTAATACTGCAGATGATCAGGAATTTTATGGACTTCATGTATCTCCGGACTTAGACACTATGATGTACACCCTTTCTGGTAAGTCTAATGAAAAATTAGGGTGGGGAATTAAAGATGAATCGTTTAGAACTTTATCTGAATTAAAGAAACTGGGGTTAGATTCATGGTTTCAGCTGGGAGATTTAGATTTTGCTACCCATATTTATCGAACAAATTTAATGAAACAAAACATGACATTGTCAGAAATTACTGACAAATTATGTAAGGCACATGGATTAGAGTTTCCAATTATTCCTATGACAGATGATAGGGTTAGAACCATTTTAACTACTGAGAGTGGGGATTTAAATTTTCAAGAGTATTTTGTGAAATATTTTTGTGAACCACAAGTCACTACTATCAGATTTGATGGGATTCAGAATGCAAAGCCTTCTCCCAATTTTTTAACTGCTTTGGAAGAGGCTGATTATTTGTTGTATTGCCCTTCAAATCCTTTTTTGAGTTTACATCCTATAATTTTTTTACCTGGGGTATTGGATTTGTTGAAATCTTTTGACGGTAAAAGAATAGCAGTTAGCTCTATCGTGAATGGAGATGCAATCAAAGGCCCAACTGCTAAATTGCTTAAAGAATTAGATGAAGAGGTCTCTGCTTTTGGTATTGCGAAACATTTTACAGAAATTTGCGATTATTTTGTTTTAGATGACATAGATTCTCATTTGATTCCTAAAATTAATAGTTTAGGAATCAAATCCTTTCAAACAAATATAATTATGAATTCGTTAACAGAAAAAACTAATTTAGCAAAATTTTTATTGAATTTATGCGATTAAAAAACCAAAATTTTACTTTACTAATTCCATTGAAAGATTTCAGTGAAACAAAATCACGTCTTTCGTCGGTATTAGATATTAAATCCAGAAAAAAAGTTACATTAGGGATGTTGAAAATAGTAATTGATGCTGCAAAAAAATCTAATGCCGATAACATTGTTTTAGTAGGTACAGATAATTCTATTAAAGAATTGGGCGAAATTTTTGATGTAGATACATTGTTTCCCAAAGGAGATCATTTAGCTCATGATATGGACATTGCTGCAAGTTATATTAAAGAATTAGGAGATATTCCAATTTATATTCCTAGTGATTTACCTTTATTAAATGAGAACGATATTAATCAGGTGATTGAATTTTCTGAGTATGGACAAAAAGTAGTCTTAGTTCCTTCATCTTCCGATGGAGGTACCAATTGCATTGCTTTTAATGTGGGCCCAGGGTTTTATTGTCAATTAGGTGAGAATAGCTTCCAAAAACATTTAGATGAATGTACACAAAATTCAATTAGTTATAGAACCATAGAGCCTAGAGGAATGCTTTTCGATTTAGATACCGTAGATGATTTAAATCGATTAAAGATAAATTATCCACTAATTTTTGATTCTTTAATTAATTCTAACTAGAAATCATTTCAAGAAATTCTGATTCAGTAAGAATAGTTACGTTATTTTCAATTGCAGTGTTTAATTTAGAGCCTGCATCAGACCCTGCAATGAGAAAATTTGTAGAATTGGATACCTGGTTCGTAACTAGGCCACCATTTTCCTTAATTAGATTTTGTATTTCATGTCTTGAGAAATTTTCCATTTTCCCAGTTACTACAAATTTTTGTTGATTTAAGAGATTGTTATGAGATTTAGTATTTTGATTATCTAATTCGGTTTTAATACCTGCCGTTTTAAGTTTTTCAATGATCCGTCTATTTGTTTCTTTTTGAAAA
>CEQU01005669.1_pt1 | contig 23609 bp, 24 predicted proteins | sample 531031 | NCBI WGS metagenome assembly CEQU01 (sample SAMEA2621216, study PRJEB7988) | marine metagenome | isolation source: saline water (ENVO:00002010), including
TTAACCTCCGTAAGGTGATGTTAAGTTTTGTGTAAGTTGATTTTGCTGATAATTACTGTAAGCATTAAGTAATGAATTAGCAATATTAGGTGGATTAAATCCATAATTAGTATTCATTGTATTTTGCATAGGTTGCATAGCAGTAGGATTTAATTGATTGCTAGCAAAGTTTTGAACACCTGCTTGAAATCCTTGACCACTACCCATTCCTAATAAACCACCTCCTAGCATTCCACCTGCTGCTCCCATAGCTGGGCCTAACATTGGAGCTGCTAACATTTTTAATGCATCAAATTTCATTGCATTAGACTTTTGTTTTGCTTGTTGATTAGCAGATGCTCGTTGTCTAAATAACTGATTTAAATTTCCTTTAATATTACCAGCTTGTGATGTAAACTGACCTGCTTGCCCTGCAAATCCTTGAGCTAATTGTGTGTTTTGATTTAAAGTGGAAAGAAAATCTTTAGTACTTTGATTTCTTATTTTACTCATAAGGTTTTGATTTTCTAAAGCAGTTTGAGCAAAATTACCTCCTTGTCCAAATGATGCTGCATTTCTTCTATTTAATATATTTCCTTGAGCTTGAAGATTAAAAGCATCTTCATTCATACTTTGTTTGACTAACTGATTTCTTGAACTAAAGGGATCATATAATTCATTAGAACGATTAAAAGCTGCAGCTGAATAATTAGCCAAAGTATCCGCCATTCCACCTTGCCCAAATCTATCAATTGGACTATTATCTATAACTGGACTCATAAAATTACCCATATATTATCTTCTCCCTTCTTGTGTTATTTCAAATCCTGAATTATTAACGCTATTTATAATATCTATAACTTCATTTAATTTTACTGACAATTCTTTTATTGCATCTTTTACTGTAGCATCTGCTGTTATTGCTTCTATTGTATTATTAGCAGTAACAGAACTTCCACCGCTGTCTGTTAATTTTGTAATATTTGGAGATTGTGGATAAATTAAACTAGAAAACCAACCTTGATCTATTTTTATTTCTAATCCAGTTTCTCTATTTGATTTTTGAACTACTCTTATATCACCACTCTTGCCAGAACCTAAAGGTTCAATATCTTTCGTTCCTTCACTAGATTTATATAAATTATTTAAATGATTATAAATATCATTCAATGCAAATTGCAATTCTTTAGTCTCTGCTCTTGGAGGTACTATATTCATTTATCCTTGACTTTGCTTAATTATAAGATCAACAGAAAGACTTCCAACTGTTCCTTTTTGATTTTGTAAATATACTTGTAAATTCTTACCTTTACATTTAGAAGGTAATTTAATACAAGGCGATATATTATACAACCTTTGGTTTTCTATTCCTTCTGTTCCTGAAGTAACTGCGCTTGTATGTGTTACTGCAGTAGTACCCATTTGTCCTCTTGTTACTGTTAATGAAGTTGCGCTAGGATGACCAGTAACTAACATTATTTCATCATCTAGCATTACATATGAATCTATAGACGGAAGTTTTCCTCCTATATCGCCTCCATTTAATCCAGTAATATTTACTGTTGTTTCACTATCTGAAATAGAAGAACCTGGTCCTCCTGTTCCTCCATTAAAGAAACAGCTACTAAAAGATTTAATATATTTAGTATTCATTAATGTTAATTGTTGAATTTCACCGTCTAAATAAACTACAACATCATCATTCCATTTTGGAGGATTGCTAAGAGTATTTAAAGAAACATCTCCTGTAAATCTAATTCTATGATATACTTTATCATTAGTTTCTTTTCCACCTGTTATTTTTTTACTCATCCATTTCCATTCTCTACCAGATGTTCCACCTTTATAATTATATAAAAAATTGCCATCTGTTAATAAAAGCTGACCATTATCTCCATGTAATGCTGATACAGTTTTAGGAGCTTCCCAATAATCCCATCTATTTTTAATAATATTATATGCCCAAGCTCTTGATACAAATGGATTACAATTCTGCTCACAGCTTCCTAAAACCATTGCTACAAAAGAATTGCTTTTTCCATCAAAAACTATTAAAGGATTTGTATTATAAGTGTTTTCAGATTTATCTACAGCTTTTTGCCAGCCTATATCAAATCCTTGATAAGCTGCTAAAGTTAGTATATTTGAAGCTATAGGAGTAGGCTTTGTTGAGTCGTGCAAGTAAATGTTATTAGCATCTGCAAAACACATACCATATTCTGTTACAGCAATAGAATCCTTGCTTAAACATCCTATTCCCGAAAACTCATCTTCTATATTCATAGTATTTGGATCTATTCTATATGTATTACTTCTATCAAATGCATATATTTTACCATTAAATCCAACTATTGCTGTAGGTATAGTAGGTAAAGCTACATAATCTTTTTTAACATCAAATGTACTATATCTCCCTGGTTTGGATTTAAATATGTATTTTTCTCCGTCTTCTTTTAATTCTGAATGATATGCTTTAGCTACAAATAAAGAATCGTTTAATTGACACGATAACTCATAATTTAAAGATGTATCTACAACAGATTCAGAAATTCCTGTTATAGCCTCATAAGAACCTAATCTAACTTTATCTACAAATGTATGAGTGTAATCTCCAGATGTATTTATTTGCCATTCATCTGGTTTTAATGGTATTTCTTTAACCATTCTATACATATCTGAAATATTATTTCTTCTATAAATAACTAAATCACTAACTCTAGGACTAAATGCATTAGTAGAATTAGGATTTATTCTCAAAGTAACACTCATAGATTCCATATTATTTCCTTGATCAAAATCATAGAAAAAAGAAGACAATGGACTTTCTTGAAATCCATCATATAATAAACTTAATTTATATCTAATATTTGCTCCTGCAGGAAATTCTGTTAATAAACCACTAGCTCCAGAACTTAGAGAAATCAAACTATTGCTAGTAGTGTAATTAGATACAGTTGCTAAATCATCAAAAGCATCAGTATTGCTTATATGATATTGATTAGTATCTAAAGGAACTATAAATTGTATTTGACTATTACTAATAGCAGCATCTGCATCAGCTGCTGGTTGATAGCCAGCTATCCAAAATTTACCCCAAATCGTAGGTTGATTTGATGTGTAACTAGTAATTAAAGGAACAGATACTATTTTAGGACTAGTAGTAAAGTTTTTCTTTTGAAAAAGATCTTTTCTTGTATACATATTAGAACTAGTTCCGTTTGTTTGGTTTACGTGATAACAATTAACATCTCCAGTAGCTGTATCGCCTCCACCAGTATTAGCTTGAAAATATTCACTTCCTGATAAATTTACAGTAGATAAAACTGATTCTGTGTCTTCTCCTATGCTTTTTGTAGAAGAAACTAACATTCGATAATTTCCTGTATAAATTTCATCCATTTTTCTTAAGATTGTATATTCAGATTCATCTCCTATTATAGGGCCATTATTAGCTGCATCAGGATGCATTATTTCCCAACTAGGAGGAAATCTATTTAAATCATATAATTGTTTTTTTGTACCTGCTCCATGAGTGACATTATAACCTACTCCAGCTGTTGTTCCTATTAAATCTGATTCACCTTTAGGCAAAGAAATCATCATTTGATTTTGACAAGAAGAAGCAGCATGATTGGTAAAATTGCCGCTAGGAATAGCTGAATACAAACTGTCAGTAGCTGAATCTGTTCCTGTATTTAAAGTACCTCCATAGAAACTCCTACATCCAGAGCTGTTTTTAAATGTAGATCCAATTCCTCTAATAGTAGATAACATTTTGTCATCATCGTTATAAAATCTAGGATTACTTCCGTTTTTTGTATGTTGAATTACAGAATTAGCTCCATTATTAGCCCAAGGCATAAATCTTGTTGCTGAATATTCCAATCCATTTCCTAGTAATCTTTTTTGAGTTGTTCCTGTTAATGGTTCAGTAGATAACCACTTTCTATCTATATATAAAAAATCTCCTACTTGTCCGTGATAAACAGTAGCAACTGCACCGTTCACATAAGGTATTGTTTTATTTGTTAAAGAAGTTCCGTCATATGTACTATAATTATCTTCTATTCCTGCTTTATATAATTCATCATAATCAGATCCCATAGTTCTTCTTTTTTTAAACCTTCCTCCATCAGAATAGTGATGATCTAAAGTATGATTAATTCCACCTGTATTAGAATCGTAACCTTCTTCAGTTCCGCTATGCTCTTCATAGTAAGCTGCATAACATCTTGCATCATCACTTTTAGAACCTGTATCTGTCACATAAAACATATTTATTTTATTATCTGCTGAATGAAAAGAGCCAAACCCTAATTTTACTCGATCATCGCCTAGAGTTCTTCTGTCTACATGAGACATTCCATGAATACACCATCTGCCAGTTAAAACTCCTGCAAATCTAACTTCATGACAATTTCTTTCTAAATTAGATGTTAAAGTATTGGGAACAGTTCTTATCTCTCTTATTTTTTTTGTACCATTATTTCTTCCATCATATCCAATATAATACCCGAATTGAGTATTTTGCGCTCTTTGAAGCTCTTGAAAACTATTACTCCAAGCGTAAGAAGTATGATGAACACAAGATCCATCTCTCCTAATAATTCCATATTCAGTAGGTTGAGAGGCGTTTTTAGAATTTTCTCCATACGATTTATGTTGACTGTAAAAATTTGATTGTCCTTGAGATCCAAATACCATAGAGCTTTTTTGAACTGGAAGCTCTCCTTCGTGAGTATACTCTCCAGGCGGATAAGAAGAACTTGATTCAATAGCAGTAGTCATAACATCTACTTCGTCATAAGGAGGCGTTCTGTCGTATAATAAAACTTTATCACCTGCGTCAGCTGTAACTGGGTAAAAATTAAACAACATCATTTCCCAACGTTTAAATGTTTCTGTTGAATTATTTTTAGTAAACAAAACCCATACTTTACAAGAATAATAAGGAAAATCATTACCGCTTGAAGCATTATGTGTTCCTATAACATCAAACTGATTTTTACCTCTAACTCTATTAACTATTGTATTCCCTATATAATCTGCATGCCCTGTGCCATCTGATTTTATATAACCTGTTAATATTTGCCCTACATCAGTTCCAGTGCCTGTAGAAGTTATTTTCATTGTTTTGTCTGTACCTATTTCCCAGACTGCACCTCCAGGGACATTCGCATGATGATGACTCATATAACCTGCGCTAGGATATACATTATCTCCTGTACCATCTCTGTCAGAATCGTCATCATATGCATATCTTGAAGCTGCATTATTTTCTGCTGCTGTTGCATCAGGATTATTCATCCAAGTTTCAACTATAGAAGATATTCTTGAATCTCTAGGTTTAGCTCTCCAAGTATTACTGTAATCATCTATTTCAGTACCAATACTATTTGAATCAATAGATAAAGCTGTGTCATTGTAAGGATTATAAAATGAAGAAGCTCCTAAAACACTTCCATACCAATTTTTAAAATTGCCAGTATCTGATTCGTTTTGTATAGATTTTCCTATTTCACCAAAATCTAATTGCATTAGTGCATCTAGTTTTACGCCTTTGTAAGTATCATTACTATGCTGACTATGAAAATCCATAATATTAATTCTATATAAATTACCCGAATAACATCCTACCCAATAAACTCCATGTATAGCTCTACTATATTGATAAGATATATGTTCTTTATCTATATTTCCATCGCCATTGTTTAAATACAAAGATTGTGATGTTGTATTTCCAGAAACTAATGGACTTCTGCATTGTTGTATAGAAGATATACCAGATGCATCATTTATGATTTCTGATAAATCTACAGATTCATATCTTCCTCCTGAAGTTAAACCTGCAACTGTATCCGTACTTATAGAAGTGCTTACTTTAAATATTTTAGTATCACCTTCTTGGGCTGCTATAAAAAATGCTGCTTCTCCAGTACCTGAATCTCCAGCTGATTCAGCTCCTATTTCTGTATTCCCAATATATTCTAAAACAGGTGAAGGATCATTATCAGCTTCTCCTTGATCTACTACCATAAATATATCACCAGCGATAGGGTTAGCACCTGAATCATCTGTTTTATAAAAATGTTTTCTTTTAGCTGCTTTTAGCTTATTATCAGATGTATCATTTGCATCTGTAATTTTAAATGTCCATCCTATTTTAGGAAGTCCTTTTCCAGCCTTACCATATTGATTAATATCGTTTGCATCAGAATCGCCTATATCATACAACTTTCCAGCAGCTGTATGTAAATGACTTGCTAAATTAGCTGTTCCGCTACTTATAGCATTTAAACCGCTTACTTCAGCGTGATAAGATTGTTTAACATCAAATGCAGTGTTATTATCATATATAGGAGTAGCACACATTATGTCAAAGTTTAAAGGTGACATTTCTTTTCCAATAGGTTCTAGTTTATCATCATCTACAGTCCATCCAGAATAATTAGAATTCAATTGCTCTCTATCAAGATTACCTGCCCATTTTGTTTTAAATTCAGTTCCGTAACCTAATCCTATATGAACTGATTTGTTTCTAGATTGCATAGCAGAAACATTATCATGTACAATATCTTCAGCTAATGTAGAAAGATTTTCTCTATCATCTCTATCATATACATCTTCCCATTTTAAAATTTTACTTTCACTGTAATCAATACCAAATACTGTAAAAACTCCTTTTCCTTCATGATTCATAACCATGTCATCTGCATTAAAGGGAGTTCCATGCCCTGTAGTGGTGTTTGATACTGTAATTCTATCATTGCTTTGAAATAAATCACAAGCGCCATCTTCTGAACAAGAAGCTGTAAATAATTCTTGCGTAGATGTATAACTAGCTGTAACATCTGATAAACTATTTATAGCATTTTTAATTGTTTCTGCTATATGAGCTTTTGTATGTGTTGTGCCAAGACTAACTGCAACTCCTGTTGCATTATCTGCATCTGGTGTAGTAGGAGCAGTAGAGTCAAAATATAAAAAGTAATTCTTTTGAACAGTATTAAATGCTATAGTAATGGATTTATAATGTAGAGTTGAACTTGTTTCTATAATTTGAAAAGTTCCATCTGTTACTTTTCCAGATTCAAATATAACAGGTATTACAAACTCATCTGCATCTATTACAGTAATACTCCATATACCATCATATAAATCAGTATCAGTTCCAGCTGAACCTGTAAATTTTATTGTATCGCCTGTTGATAATCCATGATTTGAACCAGAAGTTATTTTAACTCTATCTGTATCAGTATGTTCTGCTACAGTAGAAACAGCTTTATTTTCATCTGGTTGTTGAGTTTTTAATATTGTTACTGTTTGAGCTTGTTTAGCAAGAGTATTGAATCCAGATCCATTACCTAAAACTGTATCTGCGTTTATTCCTAATAAAGTACCATCTTCTGAATTACAGTCAATATTTAAAGAATAAGCAGCTGCATCTACTGGTATATCTCCTTCAGCTGCAGATCCTACAATTCCTTTAGTAAACGCTGATATTTCCCACTTCTGTTTAGGCATAAATACTTTGTCCCCAAACTGTTGTTTTTCCGTTAACTATTTCTATTACTTCCACTTTAAAATCTCCATTACTAAACCAATCTACTATTGCAAAGGCGTGATTCCAATTGTGTGGTACGCCTCTTAACCATTTGTTCTTTTCTCTTGACATATCCTTTAAACATCCCAGCGACCAAGCACCGATCGTTCCACCCAATCTAGTGAGCGTATGACGCTGGACATCATGGGTATGCCCATAGATGATATTTTCCCCATAAGCAAGTAAATGTTTTTTAGCATGAAGATTAGTGGCAAACGCACCGTGAATAAAAGAAACTTTTCCCAATTTGAGTGGTTCGTTATATTCATAGTATTTATATCCTCTTTCTTTCCACTTACAAGCCTTTAAAAAAGTGTAATCCTTCATATAAGGAAACTCTTCGACAAAGCCATATGTTAACCATTCGTCATGATTTCCTGCTAAAATATAACGCTTGTTGCACTTTATTTTATCAAGAATTTTATCAAATTTATCAATACCTTCATTTACTTTAGAGATTTCTTCATCTATAATAGGTAATTGGTACTCTAAAGGTGGTTTTTTCTTACGTTTCCATCTCCATGCTGATACAGATTCCCATTCACCAACATCTCCTAGATTTATAAATGTATCAGGCTTTATTATTTTTAAAGCCCTTAACGTTACCTCTACAGCTTTTTCGTCATGTATTGGAAAATGCTGATCGGGTATTACGACTGCCCTTCTTGATACTCGCATTCTATACTTACCTCCCAGTAGTCTTCAGGTATCTCTATATATCCTATTATCATCTTAATTCAAAATGAGGAAAGTCATCAAACTTATTATCATCGACTTGAAAATTCATATTCCAGTCTCCTCCCCATCTTAGCGTAATTCCCATAGAGCGTGCAGTAGCCAACACAAATCCTGCAAAAAGATGAAAACGCTCCCTATCGTCCCAATCAATAGGATAAGGGACCACATCAACAGCCCTGCTAGGATAAGAGTTATGACGGCCATTCGGATATTTAACTTTTGTAAACCCTTTTTCAAACAATTCATTTTGTCTTTTTTCACTTCTATGTCCTTCTATTACGCTGCAATCAACATGTTTAATAACTTCGTTAAAGACTTTTTGTAAGTCTTTTTCGCATGTAGATAATACCATCTTTGATTTTTTACCAAACTTAGCCATTACTTTTTAGGCTTTAGTTTTTCTATCATTGGTTTGATCAATATGTCTAATAACATATCATCGTGTTTGCTAGGACTTAATTTAATAGCTTTCTCTACTACCATAAATCCTAATAAAAACCATTCCCAATTATTTTGAATAAACTCCATTACTTCTTCTCCTTTTCTAATTTTCTTAGTCTTCTTTCTAAGCCTTTAATAGGCGGATGAGCATCTAACTTTAATGTTGCTATATCTTTTTCTAATTCTTCAATTCGTTTTAAAGCCTTATTTATATTCTTTTGAGATTGTTTCATTTGCTTATCTAGTTCATTTGGCTTATTAACATAATCATCAATTTTCTTTAAATCATGCTTTCTTTTTATTGCTTTATAAACTGCTTTAAATATCCATTTTACTAAAAGAGTTTGTATCATTCATTCTCCTTTTTTAACATATATCCAATACAAAAAGTTGTAAAGAATCCTGCCATAAAATATAATAAGTCTCTAAAATCTTCTATCATTTTTTAGTATCTTTCTCCCCCTCTTTAATTAAAAGCTCGGTAGCTTCTATAGCTCCTTGTAATTTAAAATAAAGAGCTTTTGCTTCTTCTAATTGTTTTTTATAACCTTCTAGCTTTTTTTCTAACGTATCTTTCATTTTACCTCCTGATTAAAAATTTGTCCCAAAAAATACTGAATTATCTGTTGCCGCTGCAGCATATGTTATACTTAACTTAGGCCTATAAGTAGAAGTACCATGATTTTGATAATACACTTTTGTTTTATTATAATTACCCCCTAATGGAGGTGCGCTATTATCATGATCATATTCATTTCCTATTAAACATAAATTTAAGTTTCCTGATCCTATGGCGCTATTTATAGCACTAATTCCTGAGGCATTAAAAGTAAATGTATGATCACCTTCAGTTCCAGAAACTGAAACAGCAGTTACTAATTCAGTTCCTAATATAGATCCACTTGAAAAACACATACCAAAATCAGAACTACTAGTCGGTATTCCTGTAGAATTAACTATAGTAACATCATGAGAACCTATTCCTTCCGAATCTAATCTTAAAGTTAAAGTAGCAGATTCTGCATATTGATTTTCTCCAGATAAATCAAATTGAAAATATGATCTTCTGCAATAATAAGTATTTCCACCTCTACCACCTGAATAAAGATTATAAATTCCAAATATATTAAAAGTTCCAGTTGAGTTAAAAAAGTTTCCTGATGTACTAGCATTTCCTCTTGCATTAGCCCAACTGCTACTATCAGTATTGCCTACAATACAATCATTTGAATTTGCACTAAAATTAGGCATTATAATTCTACCTTTGGCATATAGTAGTTATTTTGCATTACCGTATAATTATTAAACTCAGGAGTTATAGAAACCTTTTCATAACTTATAGAATCAAACTCATAAGGGTTGTATTCTTTTTCTTCATTATTCCAATAGGTAATTTTACCGCCTTCTTTACTTTTATCTAAAGCAAAGTTTTTAAATTTATCTAAGTTTAAATCTCCAAAAGTATCCAAAAATATCCCATCATAAGTAGACAGATTATCCAATTCATTCCAATCACCTTCTACAATAGTAACATTAGATTTATTACTAGCCCATTCATTTAATTTTTCAATTATCTGTGGATGTATTTCAATTATTGTATGAGAATTTACATTTTGTGATTGTATATAATCTGCACATATTCCCATACCAAATCCTATTTCAAGTATGTCACCTTTGTTATGACATATAAACTCTGCTGATTTTTCCATTATAGGAGATTCCCAATCCATCATAACTTCAATACCTGATGGACTTATTATCTTATTATCTAAAAATTCTAGTATATCATCTTTAAAAGCCATTAAAATTGAAAATCCAATGTTGCTACTCCATAAGCTATTTCATTATCTGAATCCCAATAAAAAGATAATATATCAACGTGATTAGCATCTGTTGTTAATGTTGGCGGACTTCCTCCTGCCCATTTAACTGTAGAACTTCCTGCTGCTGCTGAACCTCCTTGATCAAATACTAGCCATCCATCTGCTGCTACTGTTCTACTGCCTGTTCCATCTTGTTTTAATAGTAATGTATAATTACCCGACACACTAGGAAAATGTAAATTCAAATCAGCTATATTGCCACTTCCAAATGTAAGAAATTGTTTATTACCCGAATCAAAAAGAACATTAGTATCTGCAGCATTGTAAGTAGGTTCTTTTTGGTCAAATCCTACACCACAATCAAATTTAGCATAATCTCCTACTACTGTTTCTGCTAATGTAAGAATATCTAATCCACCTACTGTGAAAGTAATTACATCTCCATTAGATTCAGAAATATATGTATCGCCTCCACCATCTAAATATAATTTTTGAGTAGCATCTATTTTAACATCTGCTCCTGATACTATTAGATCTCCGTCTGGATCTAAAGTTAAATGTGCTGCAGCTGTATCAGCATCAACTGTAGATATTGTAGTTGCTCCTTCAGTATCTACACCTATATTAAAATAATCATTTTGATTTGCTGTGTCCATTATTTTAAAATCAGCAGTATTCATATTAAAATGCAAATAATTTGTTCCAGCTCTAGCTATATAAAATTGTTTGCTTTGAGCATCTAATGTTATGTCGCCATCAATATCCAATGTTAAATGACCTGCTGCTGCATCATCATCTACAGTGCTTATAGTTGTAGCTCCATGTTGTGCTATTTCTATTCTAAAGTAATCTCCTGTATCATCATCATCATGTATAGTAAATTTTGGATCTGTTCCAGATAATGCTATTTCTTCAGTTGTTAATATGTGATTAGCTGCATCCCATAATAGATAATCATCTCTTCCTAAAGCAGTAGTATTAGAACCACTAGAAGTAGGCTGAAGAACAACTTGATAAGATCCACTAGAAGCATCTATTGTTGTTACTGTATCTGAACAATGAGTTGCAGTAGCTGCATTCCCTGTTAATGCTCCAGTAAAATTAGTAGAAGTTAAAACTCCACTATTAGGATTGTAAGTTAATCCTGTGTCTGTTTCAATACCTTGTGTACCAGTAGCACCATCAACAAATACTGGGTATACAGTTTCATCTGCGGTATTGTTAGCTGATACTGTAACATTTGTAGCCTCTGTTGCTGTTGAAGAATTACCTGTTAATGCACCTGTAAATCCAGTAGAAGTAAGCATTCCAGTTGATGGATTATATGTAAGCCCTGTATCTGTCTCTAATCCTTGAGTCCCTGTTGCTCCATCTACAAAAGTAGGATAAACTGTTTCGTCAGCTGAATTATTTGCGACTATTGTACTATTAGTAGCCTCTACTGCTAATGTAGCATTAGATGCTGTTCCAGTTAAATTACCTATAAATGTACCTGTAGTATTACCTGCTAATGTAGAATTACCACTTGAGTCAAATGTAATCATATCAGTGCCATCATTATCTTCTATGATATTGCCAGATATTGTTATCTTTCCATCTATTTGAAGATTGCCAGTATTGGTTAATTCCATTATAGAAACATAACCACCAGTAGCACCACTTTTTATTTTAAAATCTCCACCATCTACAAATTCAAAGTTCCATGAATCTGAATTATCTTCTAAGTTATCAGCATAAAAGAACATATTTAAATTCTCACCTGATAAACTTTTAAATGCATAATATGCTTCTGTAGTAAATGACATTATAGCACCACTACTTTCTTCTTCTATAACACCACCTGCACCGAAAGTAATCTTATTACCTGTAACAGTTAAATCACCTGCTATTTCTAAATCACCATCTTGAGCTAACTTCATTTTAGTATTAGCTCCTAATGCTCCTAGTCCTTGATTAAATAATAAAGGATGATCTGTAGTATCACTTGCATCATATCCTACACTCCATCTATTAACGTGACTAGTAAATATTATTCTAGAATCATAATTTTCGCCAGTTGATAACATTAAGCCTAGGTCAGCATTTGAAGCTGAATTACCTAATTGTATATAGTTATCTGTTTCGTTACTTATAAACTCACTATTACCAAAGGTTATTTTACCTCCAGATACAGTTAAATCTCCTGTACTTGTTAAACTAGCACAAGATATATTACCTGTTGATTGTGTGAGTGTTATTGTAGTAGCATCAGTTGATGTGTCTTTAAATTCTAATGTAGATCCATTAAAATGTATATTAGCAGCGTTAACATCTAATAAACTGCTTCCTAATGTTAGTAAATCTGTATCAGACTCTAGACCTATTGTTGTTCCTGTAAGTCTAATACTACCAACGGTAGTAGAGGCTACACCAGTTAATACTGATAAATCTGAATCGTCTCTTAAAAAAGTAGCCATCTTATTCCTTACATATCATGTTGTAATATACTTACGCCTGAGTCATTTCTCCTAGAATTAGCATATCTCATTGCTTTTCTTCTATGATCTTCATAAATAGTTCTCCAGTATTGAGCTGCTTGCAATCCGTCTGCAGTACCTTGATATAATTTTTCTAATACTTTTGCTATTAACCCCTCATGAAATTGTGCTGGTAGTTTAGAGAATTCTGCTAAGTTTATAGAAGTACCTGTAGAAAATTCTGATATTTCTGCACCACTACCATTATCCATTGGTGCTACTTCTTTTACATATAATCTTATTGAGTGACTTGCTGTGCTAGGAGGAGTTACAGTAACACCATTATTAGATGTTACTCCTACTGCTAACTTTCCTCTTTCTACCCAATAAACATATCCACTTGAATGTAATACTCCCATTATAGCCTTCCTTCTTTTGCATTGAAAAACATTTCACTAATCCAATCAGAATGAGCATAATCTATAGTATAGTTACCTTTTTTTATTTTTTGAAAAGTTTTATTATTCATTTTTGTTTTTGGTACATATTCTCCAGTTTCAAGAAAATAACCTAATACCATTTTTCCCATTTCTTCTGGTCCATATTCTTTTATAACATCTTCAACAAATTTTACACCATCAGGACTATTTATAAAATTCCAAACTTTTTCATTTTTCATAGGTATTCCATATCCGAATCTATCTTTCGCCATTACTCATTTTCCTTATAAGGCATTCTTGCACTTCTTAGCGTTATTCCAAATAATTTACTTGGATGTCTATATGATCTAGCATGATGTATATCCATTCCTGTTATACCCATTTCAGAAACCATCTTTTTAAATTCTTCTAATTCTATTTCAGTAAAATCTTTTGCATGCCTATCTCCTACATCTGTCATAGCGCTCCACATAGCGTTGTTTTCTGGCTGTCCTGATTCAATCCATTCATCATAGTAAGGCATAGCAAGTTTTTGAATTTTCATTCTAGCTACTGCTCTCGTATCCTTATTATCTTCTGTTCCATATCCGAATCTATCTTTATTCATTATTCATTTTCCTCTAAAAAGTTTTGATGTTTTCTCATTAAATACGCTAGGATATTTTCTTGACAGTTCTTCATAATCTATAGAGCCAATTTCTTCTTCACTATATAAATTCGGAAATGATTGATTTAAGCGCTCAAATAAAAATTCACCTGGTCCTTCTTGTTTATTTCTTAACATTAATTCATAAGTTTTTGCAAATTTCTTCCAAGAATTTAATCCGTAATTTTTAATAACATCATTCATAATGCTTTCCAACATTTCATAACCTCCACTTGTTTGAGTATAATCGTGATGGAAAATAGGAGCATTATCAGAAGTATAATCCCAAGCCTCTTGCAATTGATCTGTACCATATCCAAATCTATCTTTAGCCATTATGTCATATCCTCATCTTCTTTATCTGGTTTAACTTCTAATCTTTGCGCTCTTTCGCCATTTATATAAACTTCATTAATTCCTATAATTGCATCGTCTAATGTATAATATGTCTTATCTTTTACTGTACCACCTGATATTAGATAAGATGCTTCTGATACTCTTGTATCTGTACAAAATTCAATATTAGCCTGATTTAATAACTTTATAATTCTTTGATCTGATACATTAGGATGTAATTCTTTAATATTCTCTATCATTTCTTTTAACTTCATTCTGCTCCTCCTACTATAAACATTTCACTATATTGAGCTTTCAATCTATCAATTCTACCAGTCATAAGTTGAGCAAGCTCTGCATCTTCTTCATCTTCTATATAATTATGATATAATGCTTCACATATCTTTATAGATGCATAAACAAGAACGTGATCATAGAATTCAGCAGGAAACTTATCAATAGATGAAGTAGCCGAGTCATAACTTGTTACTGCATATTGTGGTAAATATATATAATACAAATGAGCTGAACCAGTAGGTGCTGGTTTAACAGTCATATACTGTTCTTGAAAATAATATATTGGATCATTTTCAGATGCATAATGTATTGAATCTGTATCAGTATATTTATGTATTAAATTTGGACTAACTTCAGTAGCTGGTATTCCATTTCTTTGAACGTATATTATTTCATAAACTTCATCTATATCTATAGCATTACCATTAGTTATAGAAGGATCAGACCATATCCCAAATTTTTGAGTTACGAATCCGCCTTTTGTAGCTTTGATTTTATTATACACATCATAACAACCATCAACAATATACTGTTTTGCTTCATCATCAGTATAGCCATCTGTTGTGCCTGTGTAATAACCTATTCTTGTTTTAAATACCATAGTTTCCTTTGTGACAGATTCGGAGCAAGCCCTTTATACGACTTGCTCCTAGTTCTGTTAAACTAATATTAAGCGGATTCTTTAGTAATAGTTATCTTACTATCTACACCAGAAAAAGCAAATACATACCAATTTGTACCATCGCATACTAAATCGCAATAGTCACCAGGTGCTGCACCATTAACAAAAGTAATAGTGTCTGCATCTGCATCAGATTGTATAGCTTGAGCTGCATCATTAGTAGCACTTAATACAGTACCAACCATTACATTGGCACTGCTATCAGTTACTATTGTTGGAGCTGCTCCAGTAGCTGTTAAGATAACTTTCAACTCATACCCTTTAGAAACAGCAGGCAAGGTAAGCACATTAGCTGCGCTACCATCTAGAAAAATAGTTTTCCCAGAGTCTGCTAATTGTAAAGTTGTAGCTGAAGATACTACTTTAATCCCACCGTTTGTTCCACCAATATAAGGTCTAGCCATTTCTTAGCCCTCCTTACGCTGTGATTTTAATTAACGAATGTGAGTTAATGTTAGTAATACCGATTCCCTCATCAGACATGTATTGATCTTTAACGCCATCATACGCATTATCAGTTTTGATATTCGTTTGATACATTGAAGCTCTATACTGTGAGTGGAATAGATTATCATCATCAACTACTAGCATGTATTTGTTATATGGTCCTCTCAATGCAGGAGTAGGAATCATTTGTAACATTCCATGAGGTGTTTCTAGAACTCTATAATTGAATCCTAAAGCATCTCTTTTCATATCACCTAAATTAACACTCCATCCATTATTACCAGCGAATCCAGAGTTACCTGCCATTTTAGACCAGTAACCTAATGCACCAGCACCAACAAATGCTTTTTTAACACCTGATGTTGGAACATATTGGAATACTTTTTCCATATCATCAACAAAATTAGCATATGTATAACTTGCTTCTGATGCTGTAAATATGTTTTGATAATCGTGAGTTGTTGTTGAGTTACCGTATGCTTCAATAGCTGGTATAATACCATAAGTTGTTCTAACTAATCCTGAACCTGAACCTGCTGGAGTAGCTATTGTTCCAACTGCTGGGCCATTAATACCGCCATCTGCAAATGTTTCATCAACATCCGAGCCTCTATAACCGTCTGCATAAGCTGATTCACCTAATCCAGTACCACCTACACGTTTACCAAATAAGAAAGCTCTTTCTTTTTGAATTTTGTGTTCTTGTGATTTCTGCATTCTTAATCTAGCTAATTCAGATGATTCACCTCTTAAAGCTGCTTCTAACAATGTACCAGTAATTTCAAGAGGATTCTTGAATATTTGGCAAGAGTTATAAACTACTTTAAGTTCATCTGACCACGCTTCAGGTGAGTAACCACCTTCACCGTGTGCATTACCAATAACATAAAACACATCATCGTCTGCTATATTCATATCAGCATTTATTGGTGTTACTTGAATTGTGTTGGTATCAGTTACTGTTGTAACTATTGCAACACCTCTATTAGTTGTTTCAGTAGAGTCCCAACACTCAACTTCTAAACCAAGCCATGATGCATCTGGAGTAGGTAATCCTACTATATTATCAACATCAAAATCGACTGTTTCTGTATTAGCACCAGGTGCTGCTGGGTTTGAAGCTGCGAAAAAACTTTGCTTAACCCATGGTTGTTTGTGTTCGAACATTTTAAATACGGGATCTGGAACGTTTCTTGTTTCCTTGTTTGCGATAACGGTTGTAAATGGTGTTACGTCCGTCCACAATTCTTTAGTCACTTGAGGATCGATGTAAAAATTACGTCTATCCGTAAAGAGAACTCCAGAAGCCGATAGATCTTTTGCTGCCATCTTTCTATTTCTCCAATTACCCTTCGCTCAACTGCTTTTTAAGCCTTCGGTCAGGGATAGATTTATTTTATTTTTTCCAAGCTAGCATGCTTTCGTTGAATAACTGTTCATCATTTTTAGGAGCTTGAGAAGTTCCACTTGCAACAGCTGTTGATTGTGGTACTTTTAATCTCTCTTCTCTATTTTGATATTCAGCTACTCTTTGCTGAGTTTGCACCTGTTGTTTAGTTGGTGCATTCATCATCTCATAAACTTTAAACAATGTGTCGAATGTCACATTATTAGGATTTTGCAACCATTTTATAGCATCACTAGTTTTCTCAGGACTCCAGCCTAAACTAGACACAGCGTGATTATACGCTTGTCCTTCTGCAGCTCTTTGATTTTGAACTTCTTGTGCTTGTGCTTGTTGCATTTGTCGATATTCATCAACTTTTCCATAATAATCTATCATATTATCTCGATACCTATCATTTTCAAGTCTATATTTGAAAGACTCACTATCTGGATCATTATATGCATCTACCTCGTTGTAAGAATGTGGTTTCTCAGGACGAACAGGTTGCTTCAATGAATTCTGCTCGGCAGGTTGTTCATTGGAAAGCGATTGCTGTAAATTTTGTAAGACTTGTGGATTCTGCTGTAATGTCTGAGCTAGAGGATCCATTTGTTGTCTATAAGAATTAAACTGTTCTTGTAAATTATTAAGCTCACTTTGAGTCCTATCGTGTTTTGATTGCCAGTACTCATAACGATCTGCATCTTGTTTTACTGAAGTCTGTTGTTGTGGGGCAGCATCAACTTGTTCAGCTAATTGCCCTGTAGCAGTTTCATTAGATGGTGAAATCATGTCCCCTTCAGTCGAAAAGACATTTACTTCAGACGGTGTTGTTCCTGCTTGCCCTATTGGTGCTTTTGCAGGATCAGTCGTCTCCATTACTGCTGGTTCTGTTGGAATTGTATTTTCCATTTATTCTCCTAGTTTGTCATTATCAGCAACTATTCTTCCAAGCCTAGCAACTCTTCATTTCTAGCAGAGATGACGTTTTCTGACTCATTATTACTAGTCATTTCTTCAACTTCTTCTTTTACCTGCTTGAACTGATCGTTAGTTCTATGCTTGTACAATTGAGCTGTTGCTTGCATAGATGCTTCCATCTTAGCAAGTTTCACCTCAAAATCTTTTAATTCAACACGTTTTCTATCGTGTAATGACTCACGTTGTGCTGTTTGTAAATCACCTTTAAGTTTTTTAACTTCTTCTTCTAGTTGCCCGACTTGTCCTTGTAATTGAGCTTGTATTCCAGCTCTTTCAAGAACACCTTCCATATCTGCAACATCAGTTTGTTTTAATAATTCTGTTTGATCAATTACTCCCATTGAGTATAGTTCTTTATAATATTCAAATCTAGCCCATCTGTTATTAGGTAATGTACTGCCAGATATAACTTGAACATCATAATTGCCTATTGTTATATCATTTATTCTACCAATAATAACATTAGTAAAATCATCATACACCATTTGATTTATTTCTACATTTTTAGGAGCGGTATTAGGTTGCAATACTCTAATAGTCTTTTCATCTGTATATATCCATTGCATCATTTGTATAACAACTTTACCAAGTTGATTTAACATATACTCTATATCGTCTTTTTTAGATCTTATTCTTCTTTGACCAAATTCATCTAGCGCTAAAGTACCTTTATATGTTTGAGGTGCAGCACCTTGATCACCTTGCATTAATGCATATATACCTAAAATTCTTTCTATATCAGCCTTTGCTTCTCTTTCATTGTTATATAATTCATTAGGAAGAGGAACTGGACCTGCTACAATAGGTTGTCCTAATTCTGGATCAAACTCTATAACAGCAGTACCTGCTTTAGCCCATTCTTGTGCTAATTGTTGTTTATCCATAGAACCTCTAGGTATTAATAATTTAACATTTGTAGAACTAGAAGCATGTGCTATAATTAAACTTCTTACCTTGTTAACGTATTCTTGCAAACCTTTAACAAGTCTAACATCACTCATAGGAAAAGGACTTCTATCGTGATGATTCATTAAAGTAACTACTGGATAATGCTCTATAGGCTTCATATAATCTGCAATAAGTTTATCACCTACTGATATAACGCATCTAATTCTATCACATTTAATAGGAGTTACTTGTATTTGCTTGTCTTCAAACAAGTCTCTAATCTTAATTGGTATTATTCTAGTAGTAGAATTTGGAACTGAACCTGCTTGCTCTTCACCTTTTAATTGTACTGGTTGACCAGACATAGGATCTATATACTCATGGTAGATACCATCGAACTCATCAAATAAGAGTTTAGCTTGTCCTACTTCTTCTCTCCCTGTAACATAAGCTGGTTCTGGATTACCTCTTCTTTCAATAATAAAAGCTGGTCTTTCTAAAAATTCTTCAAATTGTTCTTCTGTTAATACATGTTCTTTAGGCTCAAAAGGATCAAACACTCTCAACATAGGCATTTTAACTTTAGTATACCTTTCCATTAACTCTAATTCTCTATCTTCATCTAAAGCATTATTAGAATTACCTTTATTAAAAGGGCCTACTTGTTGTTTTTCAATACTTACGTCTCTAGTTGTGGGATAATTACCTAAAACTCCTGTTTCATCAGCAGATAAAATTAAATCTTTATAATCAGGGAATTGAAGAAGTAATTGAGATTGCATTGTTTTCTTCGCTATTATTATATGGTTAGCGTCTTGACAGAATGTGTCACGTGATGCTGGATCGATATATAAATCCATAGGATCAACGGACTTGAGAACGACATCACCCTTACCGAAATCAGCGTTCATATCAGGGTAAGCCATTATACATCCTATCCCTTTAACGTAGTAATCTTCTATACACTGCTTTAAAACAGTATTTCCATTTGAATTATCCCACACCCAAGCCAATAAATCTGACATAACTCTAGCTGTTTCATTATCGCTAGATTCTCTACCTACTACTTGAAACCTAGGTTTATTAGTTGTAAGCATAGCTTTAGCTTGTTCAACTGCATTATGTATACAGTTAACAACTACTGGTGCTTGATTTCTTGCTTTTAATTTGTTTACTTGTTCTTTTGTCCACTGAGCGCCTGATTTAAACTCACTGTCTTCAACAGCTTGTTTAGCCCAATCAGCTCTAGCAGAAGAGTATTCCCTAACTAGTTCTTCGGTTAGCTTAACTTCCTGCTCTTGTAGTTGAACATCTTGTTCTTTGTTTGGCATAATACCTAATTAATTAGCTAATTAAATTGCCTTTAATATAATACGAGGTTACACTGTCATCCAAGAATCATTTTTAAATTTAGCTTGAAAAGTATTGTTTTCACTGCTTTTATCGTCTGAACTATCATGATGCGGTGTAAATATACCTTTATTTGCATAATACAGTCCATCCAGCAAATCATCATGCTTGCCTCTAGGATATAACAGTAATTCATCTCTAAGTTCTATCATATCTTTAGTTATATAGACTTTACCTTGTGCAAAATAAGGCTGCAATGTTTCTAGTCTTGATGACTTAGAATTACGAGGTCTTTCTTTTATTTCCAATCCTGATATAAATATCTTTTCTTCTTCACATCTTTTTCTAACATATTCTCTTAACATCTCTTGATAACCAACTGACTCTATTCTAGTCTTAGTTGGTTTATATATTTTAAATTGATTTATAATTGATTCTGCTAAATTCATAGGAGTAGCCCTGTTCCTGTAATAAGGGAGAACAAAGCGATTGCCTTCTTTGTCTATGGCTAAAGTAACAACAGTACTATAGTCTGCTGTTTGTGCTGTGGAGGACGCAGGATCTACTCCCATAAATAAATTTACTGCTCTTCTTTCTTTAACTTCTGTTCCTTCTAAATTTTCTAAATTTAAATATGCATAACCATCTTCATGCACTATCTTACCTTTGTAGTAGTTTATATACTCTTCTTTAAATAATTGATCTTCATCACCTACTATCTCACAAAGGTATTCTCTGTAAAATACACTTACACGTCCAATTGACTCTAATTCTCTTTTCTTTTGTTTAAGTTTGTCAACTGGCTGCCATTCTTCCCATAATGCAACATTCTTATCTAAGTCTGGTTTAAATAGGAAATTATGCCATCCATCCATTTCTTTTAATGTTTCTACTAAACATCTTTGATGAATTGGAGTACCAATAATAGCTATTCTGCCTTTTATAGGATCTAACGATGGTATAGCTGATTGTAATAACCATCTTAGGTTTCCTTCCATAGCCTCTGCTGTCTTAGTATTGTTTTCATCTTCTGGATCATCTACAATAATTAATGTAGGTCTTTGATTGCCGTGCTTTATACCACGTAGCTGCTGGCCTGTACCTTTACATATAATCATACTACCATCTTTTAAAGTAACTTCTGTCTTAGCCCAAGACTTAGCAGAGTTCATACCCCAATATCCAAACATCTGCCTAAATGTTGCAGAATAATCTAGCACATCTTTTATAGTACCGAGTAATTTAACTGCGTGGTCCTGCGTTCTAGATACTAATACAATTAGTTTAGGACCTTTATCAAACATTATATGGTACAAAGGAAACACACCACCTACTATAGATGACTTAGCATGTCCCCTAGGTGCTATAATATTTACTTGTTTATTTTCTTTATTCCTTAATGTTTCAGCAATCTGGTAATGAAACTCTGGTGATGGTACAGAAAACATATTAGGCATAGATACCTTGCCAAATAAAATCATATTTCCTTTTAGTTTATCTAATATCTTCTTGTTCTTCAACTTTTCTTTCCATCTTTACTTTCTTTTCTTCTGTTTCTATTGCATCTAGTATTTTACTAGTCATATCTATTTCCATAGTATCTGTAGTTACCACTTTACCTGGCTTCATTTGCAATAAGTCCATAAAACTATCAGTTACTTTTAAAAAATTAGAAATATCACCTTTATTCCTTGCAAGGTTTAAAGCCTCTAACTGCAATTCCAATACTTGATCTTGGGTAATACCCTTATCTAATAATATTTCTTTTAATTTTTTTTCTACCATATCTTGTATCCTTTGTTTCTTAAACAATCTTCTTACTGTAGCCTCTGGGAACTTTTGATCTGGTCTATATATCCTGCCAATCATTTCCCAATCAGGCTTCTCACCTCCAATAACACTAGCAACGTATGCATTTACTGCATTATTTGCTCTTTGTGTCTTGGCTTCCCTATCTACCCAACTCCTTGCCTTAACGTGCGAGTAGTTACCTATCTCTTTATTAGGCTCATATAGGAATTGTCCTGTATTTGTAACCCATTGCACACCATGCGCACACTTAACAAAGGTCTTAGTCCTACCTTTCTTGTCTGTATATACCTTTCTATCAAGGCATTCACCTACATATCCATCATCTGACAAAGCATAGTCACCTTTATCTGCATGTCTCCAATCAATATAAGCATATCCCTTAGTATCTGCTTCATCTTTAGAGTATATTACAAATTCTCTTGTTTTTCCACCTATTCTTCTTTTAATTTGATCCATATTCCCCCTATCTAAAAAATAAAAACATAATTAACATAACTATCTTATCTATAACCCATAGAGCAATTAAAATACTTACTTTCCTATCTAACTTTATACTACTCCTACTACACTTACAAACTTAATGTTGTCAAACATTACGTTTGTAGTAAGAATATACGCTCTACTTTCCACGAATACTCCTATATACGTCTACTCTTACTTTAATCCGTACTCTCATCGTAATCTTTTGCTTCAATTTTTTCTAGTTTTAGCTTTATCATCTTACGAGCTATCTCTTTTTCAGCATCTATTATTTGAATATACTCATTATAGTCCTGATCTTCTGGTATATCGTCTTCAAATTGCTTTGTAAAGATGTTAAACACTAAATATTTGTTCTTCTTAGCCATAGAGTAATATAATACTGGGAGAGTACTAAATCAAAAAGTTATTTTAGAATGAGAGTGAAAGAGATTGGGTTAATCGTACCCCCTACATTTAAGTGGTGTGGGGGTTGAATTAGGTTGAGTTGAATCGTTTAATTGAGCTCAACCTAATCTTACCCACACCAGATAGGTCCCCACCCAGACATCGAATCCTCCATCGTGCTTCCCCCTGTCGTGTGAGCTATCGATAACATACACACACGACAGCCCTCAGCATCGGTCGGCTTACGTGTCTGTATCGTACACTAACCCAATCACACACACGTATAATCATAATCCATACAAATACATTAATGTACTCTTTATTTGTGTTATGTTAATTAATTAAGAGATATTATGGACAAATGTACAACAGAAAATTGCAATGAACAATGTGCATCAGACAAGAACACTAAATGTATTGATTGTATGTTTGATGA
>CEQU01058329.1_pt1 | contig 23389 bp, 19 predicted proteins | sample 531031 | NCBI WGS metagenome assembly CEQU01 (sample SAMEA2621216, study PRJEB7988) | marine metagenome | isolation source: saline water (ENVO:00002010), including
ACTTTGCTGCATTTGATCCGACAGCTATGACAGCTTTTGATGCTACAGAAGTAGAATTTTTCGATCCAATGGCTATGAATGGATTTGGCGCAGATCACTTTATGAATTTTGATCCAATGGCTATGGCAGGATTTGAACCTGATCATTTGTTACACATGGACCCAATGGCTATGGCTGGTATGTCTATGGATCATATGATGGCCTTTGAACCAAATGATCTTACGGGATTTAGACCTAGTCACATGGAGGCATTTGATCCGACATTAATGACAGCATTTGACGCTACAGAAGTAGAGTTCTTTGATCCTTTTGCTATGTCAGGATTTGGTCCTGATCACATGGCGTCATTTGATCCAATGGCGATGGCAGGATTTGCACCTGATCATGTTATGAACTTCGATCCAATGGCGATGGCAGGGTTTACACCTGAGCATCTAGATGCATTTGATCCAATGGCATTATCAGGGTTTATGCCAGAACATATGGCTGCATTTGATCCAACACTTATGACAGCATTTGATGCTACTGAGGTTGAATTCTTTGATCCATTTGCGATGGCAGGTTTTGGTCCTGATCACATGGCTGCATTTGATCCAATGGCTATGGCAGGATTTGCCCCTGACCAAGTATCAAACTTTGATCCAATGGCTATGGCAGGATTTACACCTGATCACATGGCTGCATTTGATCCGATGGCGATGGCAGGATTTGAACCCGAGCATATCATGAATATGGCTCCAGCTTTAATGTCAGCATTTGATGCCGATAAAGTTGCAAACTTTGATCCATTTGCGATGGCAGGATTTGGTCCTGATCAAATGGCTGCATTTGATCCAATGGCGATGGCAGGTTTTGGTCCGGAGCATATAGCAAACTTTGATCCAACAGTAATTGAAAGTTTTGATATTGAAAAAATGGCTGCGTTTGATCCGATGGCGATGGCAGGATTTGGTCCTGATCATATGGCAAACTTTGATCCAACTCTAATGACAGCACTTGATGCTGAAAAGATTGCAAACTTTGATCCATTAGCTATGACTGCATTAACACCAGAGCATATAGCAAACTTTGATCCAGAGGCGGTTGCTGGATTCAAGCCTGAGCAGGTTATTGAATTGCCTATTGACGCTATAGCAGGATTTGCTCCTGAGCAAATGACTGCGTTAGCTCCAGAAGCTAAATTAGGAATAGGTGATGTTGTACCTGAGTTTGATGAATTCCCGCTTGAAGTCAAGTTAGCGATTGTTCCAGAAGAAGCTATGCTACTTGGAGGAGTTGGTGATTTTGATGCCTTAGCAACAGTTGTGAGTGGTCCTCCACTTACAGATGCAGAATTAGCTGATCTTGGTTTCCCTGTTCTTGAAGCAGAGGGAGCAGAAGATGATGTTGATATTGCACTTTCTGCAGATGAGATTGAGTATCTTGAAACTTTTGCTGCGAACAATGCTTTAGCTGCGATGGAGAATCTTTTTGATACTTCTGATTCAGTTGAAAAAGCTAACGATGCGAAAGTTGTAAAAAAGGAACTTAAAAAAGCAGTAAAAAAGACTAAAGAAGAAGCTGATAAAGCAGCAGCAGCTAAGGTTGACGCTGAAGCTCTTGTAGCTAAAGCGAAGGCTGAAGCTGATGAATTAGCTGCTAAAGAAGCAACACTTCAAGCTGAGTTTGATGCAGCTGCAGAAAAAGAAAAGCAAGTTATACTTGAGAAATTAGAACTAGCTCAGGCAGCAAGTGAGAAAGCTATAGCTGATTCTGGTGATGCCGCCGCTGCTCTAATTGATGCTGAAACAGCTGCTCAAGATGCTGAACAAGCTAAAGCTGATGCTGAAAAAGCAGCAGAAGTAAGAGACGTTGAAGCAGCAAAAGCTGCAATTGCTCAAGCAGAAGCAGCTGCAGCGGAAGCAGAAGAAGCTAAAGCTAAAGCTGAAGCTGAAGCAGCAGAAGCAGCTAAAGCCGCAGCAGAAGCAGCTAAAGAAAAGAAAGCAGCTGAAGAAGCTGAAGCTGCACAAGCTGGATAAATTGAAATTACAAATAATCGCTATGATATTATAATTTACATAGCGATTATTTATTTAAGTATGGAATTATAAAAATGAAAAAAAAATTTGTGATAATCTTTGTTTTATTTTGTTTACTTACTGTCTCATGCAGTTTAACTGATCAGAGATGGGATTTAGAGGTTACAGGTAAAGTCCCTTCAACACCTGAAGAATGTTTATTGGTAGGCATTAATACATCCTGTGGAAAAGTATGGTGGTTAGATACTGCTCAAGAAAAACATTATAAAACTTGGGCTATTATATCTGAATGTTACAAAAAATCTAGAATAGGTTATGATTTACCTGATGATTGCAGATAATTTGGAGCTAGAGATATGAGCCATAAACTTTTTGATCTATCAGGTAAGGTAGCTATAGTCTCTGGTGCAGCTCAAGGTATGGGAAAAGAAATGTCCATAGGTTTTGCTGAGGTTGGTGCTGATGTAATTTTAGTAGATATAAACAATATTGGTGCAGAAGACACTGCTAATGATATTTCAAAACTTGGAGTAAATTGTTTAGTAGTAAAGTGTGATGTATCTGATAGTAACCAGGTTGTAGATCTATACAAAACAGTAGATAAAAAATTTAATAAAATAGATATTGTGGCTAACGTTGCTGGGCCAGGAGGTCCAACCGCACCCCCTGCAGACTTAGATATTTCTCAATTAGAAAAAGTGGTTAATGCATTGGTTATTGGTAGGTTTGTTTCATGTCAAGAAGCCGGTAAACGTATGATAAAAAATGGAAAAGGTTCAATTATTAATTTTGGATCGATTGGTGGTTGGAGCTCATTAGGTAGAGGTCACACAGCTTACGGTATGTCCATGGGGGCAACAATTCAGATGACTAGAGAACTATCAACTGAATGGGCTTCTAAAGGCGTAAGAGTCAATGCAATATTACCTGCTCAAGTTTGGAATTCTGGTCTCAGGGAGAGAATTGAAAAAGTGCCAGAATTGGAGGAAACATTTATTGGAGGTATTCCTATGGGAAGACTTGGTGAACCACATGAAATAAAGGGTCCAGCAATTTTTTTAGCATCTGATGCTTCTAGTTTTGTTACAGGGGCTATTTTACCAATGGATGGGGGAAATTTAGCATTAAATGCGGGTGGTACATATCCTGGAAGTCCTAGAGTATATGCGTAAGTAAAATTTATGAATAATTTTATAAAAAGGTAAAGAAATGAAAAATATATTTACACTGAGTGTAAAAAATTGGAAAAATGCTACATTTTTTATAGTTTTATGGTTTGTATTAATGAATTTATTATTTGTGGTTTCTCCTCAATTAAGTGAAGTAACTACGAATAATCAAGATGATTTTTTACCCTCAGATTCGGAATCAGTATCAGCTATGAAAGTTAGATTCGAAAAGTTTCCATCTTCAGATGGTGTACCAGCAATAATAGCATTAAGATCTTACATAAATTCTTCTACAAATCAACCTGACACAGAAAGAACTAATTTGGGTATATTGAATTTTGTTAACTTATTACGATCAGATATGGCTCCAAATTCTATTTCATCGGTTATTTCTCCCGTTGAAGATCCATCATTGTCATCAGATAATATTTCTATGATAATTGTTAATATTTCTGGTTCTCCACAAGATGAAAATTTTGGTTCAACGGTTGATTGGATAACTAATGAGACAAAAAATCTTGAAAATTTTCAGGGTATATCATACTTTTCTGAAATTGCTATTACAGGACCAGCAGGAATATTTAATGATGCAGTTAAGGTTTTTCAGTCTATTGATCAACAACTCTTAATACTCAGTATAACTTTTGTAGTATTTATTTTATTTTTGATATATAAATCCCCGGTTTTAGCAATAATACCTTTATTATTAATATTTACAGCATTAGGTATTGCGAATTTTTTAGCAGCACTTTTAGCTAAAACATTTGAACTGCCTCTTAATGGACAAGTAACGGGAATACTATCGATCTTAGTAATTGGCGCAGGAACAAATTATGTTCTATTTATTGTCTCACGATACAAAGAAGAGCTTTCTCGCTACTCAGGGGAACCAGATAAATGGCAAGCAATGACTAATGCTATGTCAAAAGTTGCGCCATCTATAACTGGTTCAGCAGGAACAACAATAGTAGCAATGTCTGCATTGACCTTTGCATCATATGGTTCATTCAGAGCATTAGGTCCAATGTTGGCAATGGGGATGTTTATTGTTTTACTATGTGGTATATTTATTATTCCATCTGTAATTGTCCTTTTTGGTAAATCTGCTTTTTGGACTCCATATCCTCCCATAAAAAACTTTTTTCAAACAAAAATTTTAAAAAATTCTAACAATAGTAAATCCTCTATAAAAAAAGTTTCTGTATGGGAGAAGATTGGAGAGTATGTAGTAAATAATCCAAAGCAAGTATTTATAGTGACAATGCTTGGTATTATATTTGCTACAGTTCCTTCATTTAGTATGAAGCCAAGCTTTAGTTTTGTAGACGGATTTCCTGACGATTCCGAATCAAAAATAGGCTATAAAATGATAAATGAGGGCTTTCCAGGGGGACAACTCTCTCCAACTCAAATATTTGTTAAAACTGACGGTAATAATATAAATGATGGATTAATGGATATAGAGTACCTCTCAGCAGCAATCAGTAATACTGAGGGGATAAGTAAAGTATACAGTGCAACAAGGCCATATGGTGATCCATCATATACACTAGAAGGTATTCTTGATCAGGGAGGTAGTAGATATATTTCGAGCGATAATTCAACTGCTAGATTAGATGCTGTGATATCTGGCGATTACTTGTCAGTTGATTCATTAAATCTAATTAAGGACTTAAGGAAAATTATTGAAGAAACAGCAACGAATGAATTCTTATATATCAAAGATTATGAGATTTACGTTGGGGGAGATACTGCTGTTGCATCTGATACTAAAACTTCCATAGATGCAGATATATTATGGTTAGCTCCTGTTTCATTATTAGCTATTTTGTTAGTACTTATTATCCTACTAAAATCTATAGTTGCACCTTTATATTTACTATTTAGTGTAATTGTAAGTTTTGCTGCAACTTTTGGTTTATCAATTTTTGCTTTTCAAGTTATTTTTCAACATTCAGGAGTTGCTTACGCGACTGGAGTTTGGATGTTTATTTTCCTTGTGGCATTAGGTGCTGATTATAATATTTTTGTGATGTCTAGAATTAAGGAATCAACAGATCTTGAAGGAATCAAGAAAGGAATATCAAAGGCAATATCAAGAACAGGTGGGGTAGTTACTTCTGCAGGTATAATTCTTGCTGGGACTTTTGGAATTTTTACGACCTTAGAGTTGAGAGAATTGTTTCAATTAGGTTTTGCTGTGATGCTAGGAGTATTAATTGACACTTTTATTGTAAGAGCTCTACTAGTTCCAAGTATGGCAGCAATTTTAGGTAAAAGAAGTTGGTGGCCAAACAAAGGATGAAAGCATTAAATTTTTTTCCAAAATTCCTTTCTTTTTTTTATTTGATCTAATACTTTTTCGTCCCATTTTTCAATTGCAAAACCTTGTGGTTGTAAAGGACCAGGTCGCCATTTAATTCTCTTCTGTACATCAATATTTGAATAGTATGCAATATAAATAATTTCTAGCAGTAAAGAAAATAATTTAGGCTCATTAGATTCTAATATATTTATTTTTTCAGCTATTTCAGGTTGATAAATTTTGTTTATTAATTCCATTGAATTTTTAATTACTCCGCTATAACGATCATGCTCATTTGACATTCTAAGCATTTCTTTTGCTATACCTAAATCTCCTGCACCTGGAAGATTTTCAATAGGTGGTAAAATTATGTTTAATATTTCTTCAATGTGATGATTCATGATTTTAGATCCTGTCGATTATTTATGATGTACTGAGAAGACCATAATGCAAATGCTTGTATGGTTGGTGTAGGGTTCACGGCTCCTGCAGTTACAAATACTGAACCATCAACTATAAATAAATTATCAATATCATGAGTCTGCCCATATTTATTAACAACTGAACTTTTTGGGTTATTTCCCATTTTAGCAGTCCCCATCAAATGCCAACCTGCTTCTTTCAGATGTGAAGTTTCAAATATTTCAGTTGCTCCTGCAGATTTCAGTAGCTTTTTAGCAGATTTAACACCATGGGCAAGTAATTTTTTTGAATTTTGAGACAACCTATAATTAACCCTAACCGATGGAATACCAAATTTATCAGTAATTTTATTATCTATTTCTACACAATTTATTTTTTCTGGCAGATCATCTCCTATGATCCCTAGACCTAAAATATTTCCAAATCTGTTATCAAAATCTTTATGATGATTTTCACCCCATCTAGTATAGTTAATTGCAGTTAATGCAGGTCCATTACTCCTATTTATTTGAAAAGAATATCCTCTTTTAAATTCATTTTTGCTATTAGTTTCATAAAACTCTTGAGACATAATTATATTTGCTAATGGCCCCATGTAAGCTTTATTATTTAGGCTAGGAAAGACTCCTTGAACTCCTGCATAAGGATGAAACATTAAATTTTTTCCGACTAAGCCTGAAGAATTTGCCAACCCACCAGATTTAGAGTTAAGCAGAATTCTTGGAGTTCCTATACCATTACATGCAAGAATTACCGCATTTGCTGGTTGAAAGTATTTGTTACCATTTATATCAAAATAATTTACCCCCTTTGCACGTCCTGTATCATCAATAATCACAGAATTTACGGTGCAATTAGTTCTTAGTTCTGCTCCTAGTTTTTGAGCTTGAGGTATATATGTAATATCTGTAGAAGCCCTAGCGCCTCTGCTGCAATTTAGAGCTGTTGGTCCACAGTTATTGCAAGCAGATCTATTATTATAATTTTCAGAATTTATATATGAATCTGAAGGCCACCAGTGCCATCCTAGCTTGTCAAAGGCCCTTGCTAATAATTCACCATCTTTTCCTAAAGGTAAAGGTTTCATCGGCCGAGGGCTTCTTTGGGGATTGGCCGGGTCACCATTTATCCCTGAACAGCCCATCATAATATCATTTAAGTCATAATATTTTTCTAAATCAAAATATGTTATAGGCCAATCATCAGCTACTCCATCAAGTGTTTTGACTCTAAAATCTGAAGGGTGAAATCTAGGAGCATGAGCTGTCCAGTGTATTGTTGATCCTCCAACTGCATTGTACATAAGTACACTAATTTCAGAATTTTCTTCGTTTATTTGATAATCTACAGGCAGTTTTCTTATATTTGGACTTACAGACCATTTAGTTTTTTGTAAAAATTGCCAGTCTTTTGAGTTTGTTGCATAAGTATTTGGATCAACCCAATCACCTTGTTCTAAACATAATACATCATAATTATTTTTTGCCAAATTCCACATTACTGCACCACCTGAAGCTCCCGAACCAATAATTACAATATCTCTTTTTCTTAGTGTTTCCAAAATTTTTATTTATATATTTCAATAGTTTGATTAAATTCTGTATCATTTTCCATGGGATACATTGGTCGATCACATATTGTATGTCCTAGTGTAATTAAGTTTGCAGAAGTTGAGCCAATTGCATCAACATTGAAGTTTTTTTCGACCCATTCATCATAAAATTCTGGCTCACAATGTGGAGATTTTACAATTATTGAATGAAAATTTTTAGGATTTTGTCCATTTGCAAAAAATATTGTTCTATCAACCATCATTATAGAATTTGTCATTGCTACAACAGTAATATTGTTATGTTCAAATACAGCGCATTTTCCTGGATTTAGTATAAATTTCCATTTTTCCATGTCTAAATTTTCTTGGATAGATATGGATTTAATTTTCCAATCCTTGATTATTGGCTTAAATCTTTTGTCTAGGTCTCCACCTAATCCAATATTTATCGTTTCACCCACACCTAGTTCGTGTGCTTTACTTACTGCATTTGGATCGACGATGGAAGTCAAAACACTATGGGGGTAATTATTTTCAATCATGAATCGAATAATTTCGTTACTATCTCCAGAGGCTCCGGAGCTTGGAGCATCAGCTGCATCTGTAAATGCAACAGGACCTTTAAGTTTTGATGCTTCTTCTACAGCATCTTCTACAGAAATTAGATCTGCTTGCATTTTTTGCCTATTATCCCAAAAATTTCCTACAAGTTTTTTTACGCTTTCTTCTGCTAATGGGATATCATTGTCTGTAAATACATAACCTTGAGAACATAGTTCCGGTACGTCAGTAAAAGGGTTGCAAATATGAAAACCAGCAGACAAAACTCTTGGGTGCTTTTCTAATTCTATAGCTGCTCTAACTTGTTCTCCAAATATACCAGATTCAGTTATTAACTCATTTCCTCTAACAAGGGCTGGAATCTTAATCCTTGATGCAACTGGCTTAGATCCATTTTTTATAATATTTGTTATGATTTTTGCAGCTCTTTTTCCTGTTTCTTCAAAATCAACGTGAGGATAGGTGTGATATGTAGCCACGCCATTAACATTCTTTAACATTTTTTCAGTAAGAATTCCATGTAAGTCTAAAGAAATTATTATTGGTACCTCATCACCAACAATTTTTCTAGTTTCTTCAAGTAAAAAACCTTCAGGGTCATTCTCCTTAGTTGTTCCCATTGCGCCATGTAATGAGAAATATATAGCGTCAATTTTTCCCGTAATTTTTTTTATTGGGTCAAGAAATTCTTTTGAAATTTTTAAAAATGCTTGATGATCTAAGGGTCCAGCAGCTCCCCCTTCAGCATCTATAGTAAAAATTAGTTCTAGATCTTCCTCAAATTCTTTTTTGAGTTCATTAATTGCTCCAGCATATGCAGAGTTTTTACCTCTTGAATCCACATCTATTTCATTACCATATTTAAAGTTAAAGTATTCATATTGGCAACTGACAGGATTAAATGTAGATATTTCCTGGCTGCATCCACCTATTACTATTTTTTTCATTTTTTTTTCCAAATTATTTTAAAATATAAAATCGATTATTTTTTTTCAATTTTTAGTATTGTACGTTTTTGTGTGTAGGTGTAAAGTTTTTATTTAGTATAAATTATAAATAATTAATAATATGAGGTTAGTAAATTGAAAGCTGCACGAATTGCATCACCAGGTAAATTTGAATTTGTTGATATACCAGAGCCGGATACAACAGATGGAAAAGTAAAAGTAAAAGTACAATCAACGTCTGTTTGTGGTAGCGATATACATGGTGCATTCCATGCAGATAGGCCAGAGGAAGAGTATCCGATGCATCCCGGAGCTCCGTGTCATGAGGTAGCTGGCACTGTGATTGAAAGCAAGACTGATGATATTAAAGAAGGGCAGAGAGCAATTGTAGTTCCTCAACGCGATAATGTTGGCAACTATATTGGTGGTTTAACTGAATACTTGGTTCTTTCACCAGACAGAGTTATCCCTGTTCCTGACTGGGGCACTCTCGATGAATGGGTGATGTGCCAGCATACAGGAACTGTTTTGTTTTCTGCAAAACACTGGGATAATGCTGCAGGTAAAAGAATAGCAGTCTTAGGACAAGGTGGTATTGGGCTTTCATTTACAATGATTGCTGAAAAACAAGGTGCCCAACAGATAGTAGGGATAGATAATTTAGATTATAGGCTTGATAAGGCTTTATCTCTAGGAGCTACAAATACAATTAATCCTCAAAAAGATGATTTAGTAGAAGCTATACAAGAGGTTACAGACGGAAAAGGAGTGGATGTTGTTGTTGATGCAACAGGTGACCCTGAAGGATTTGCTACCTGCTTAAGCATTGTAAATAGATGGGGAACTTTTATTAGTTTCAGCCTGACTGGTCAAGATGGTAAAATGTCATCTTTCCCTCATCAAGAATTTATGTTCAAGGCAGCAAAAATTATCCCAACCCAAGTAGCTGCAACTTCTCAACCAACTTTAGAAATACGAGAAACTGTTGCTTTGAAAGAGAGAGGATGGTTTGATCCAGGGGTACTTATGACTCATTCAATGGATTTCTCAGATGTTCAAAAGGCTTACGATTTATACGCAAATAGGGAAGATGGAATAATAAAAGTTGCTATGAAAATGGATTAATGCCAGATAGTACACTCGTTTATTGGTTTTCTTTTACCTTCGGTTTGATTTTTAGGTTTTCCTAAAAATAAAGCCCCTGCAATTTCCCAGTCAGGTTCTGCACCAATTAATGTTTCAACTTTAGCTTTACAAACCTTACCTGTTGACCATCCTACTCCAATACCAATCTCGTGAGCAGCAAGCATCAGATTTTGTATAGCGCATGAAACTGCAGAGTAATTTTCTTTATCTACTTCTGGGTCAGAATCTTCAATGTAATAGACATATATCAAAGCAGGAGCGTTGAGTATCTTTATTTTTTCTTTTTTCGCAATTTCTTTTTTTGCATTTTCATCTTTTGAAGAAGCATTTTTATAATTCCAATCATATATATGGTTAGCAAGCTTAATTCTCATTTTGCTATTCTTCGGAATTACAATGAATCTCCATGGTTCAGTTTTACGATGATTTGGTGCCCATATGGCGGCATTTAATAAATATTTTATAGAATCTTCAGAGATTTTTTCTTCGGTGAATTCTTTTATGTTTCGTCTTTTTTCAATAACTTCAATTATCATTTTCTTAATGTGTACTTAATTAGTACATATTTTATAAGAAATTAGTTTAAATCTCTATATAAGAATGCGAAATAGTAATGTCATTTATATCAACTTTTCTTATACCGGATACATCTTTGCCATAAGGCCCGTGATAAAGTCCTACGGGACCTGTAGTAATAATTTCTAAATCGTCAAAAAAAGCTATGTTGTTTCTATGCATATGACCCGCAAAATTTGCTAGTAAACCCTTTGATATAGTTGATTCTAAAATTTTTTTTCTAAAGTCTTTATTTATAGACCATTCGTTATCTTCTTCATTAATATTATTGATGAATAAAGGGTGATGGCTAAAAAGTATAATTTTTTGATTATATTTTTTAGCCATGTTTGATTCATTCTCGATAAAATCCAACTGCTCTGATGAATAACTTCTTAGAGTATCTGCAGACTTAAATACAGTTGAGTTTATTGTGATAAACCTTATTTTATCATTCACAAAACTATAATAATCTTTTCCAAAAATATTTTTATATTTCTTAATTGATTCTATTGTTGGCTGTTTATAATCATACGCAATATCGTGATTCCCAGGAACATAGTAAACTTTGATATGATTATTTATTTTTGATATTTCTTTACTGAATGTACTTATTTGATCTTCATTATCTAGGTTATTTATCATGTCACCACATATGACTACAAATTTTGGATTGAGTCTATTAGTGATTTTGATTGCACTTCTAAGTAGTTGTATTTCGTTATTCAGATCATAAATCTTAGGAGTTTTTTTTATAAAAATTTCTCTCTTTTGTAAATTTTTAATATCCAATTCATTTTTCCCGCTAAGGTGAGAAAATAAACCAAACTGTGGATCAGCCATCTGTATGAAAAAAAAATTACTTGTAGTCATAACTCATAAATGTAATAATAATTCTATCAGATAATCTAATAAAATTTAATTTGAGGAAAAAATTATGCGAGTGATTCAATATATAATGCCATCAGTTGGAAGAAGAGTAGGAATAATTGATAATGATAAGGTTTGTGACATAACTTCAATTTATCCTGAAATTGACTCTGTATATGAAATTTTCAAACTATCACAAAAGTGGGATAGAGATTTTAATGCAACAATAGACTCACTAATAAATAATAAATCAAATAAACAGGCAATATTGCTAGATTATAATCAACTTTTAGAAGCAAAAATTGGAGGGCTAAAGCCATACCTAATTAGTCCCTTTGACCATCCTGATAAACATAAATTATTAATTTCTGGAACTGGTCTTACTCACACTGGAAGCATGCAATCAAGAGATCAAATGCATACTAATGATAATGAAAGTGACTCAGCTAAAATGTTCAATATGGGCTTAAGGGGAGGTAAACCTGAGAAGGGTAAAAGAGGAGTTTCTCCTGAATGGTTCTATAAAGGTAATGGAAATATATTAAAATCTCCGGGTGAGGAATTAGATATTCCTAAATTTGCACTTGACGGAGGAGAAGAACCAGAAGTAGCTGCATGTTATTTTATTGATAGATATGGAAACCCCAAAAGAGTTGGATTTTGTATAGGAAATGAGTGGTCAGATCATGAAACTGAAAAAATAAATTATCTTTATCTTGCTCCTTCAAAATTAAGGTCTTGTTCCATAGGCCCCGAGTTAATTACTCATATAAAATTTGAGACAATAAAAATTAAATGTATTGTTCAAAGAAAAGAAGAGATAATCTATGATAGTGGCGAGATTTTTTCAGGTGAAGATTATATGTCGCATTCTCTAGCGAATTGCGAAGATCACCATTTTAAATATCCTTTGCATCGAGTTCCAGATGATGCCCATATACATTTTTTTGGCACAAGTAAATTAAGTTTTAGTACCAGGAAATGGAAATATGAAACAGGAGATGTAATAAAAATTATATCTGAACAATTTTATAAACCATTGATTAATATTGTCGGAGAGGGATCAAATGATCAATCTGACGTGTTCATTGTTGATAAAGCCTAATATTTTTTTGTATAGTTTCTTGAAGTAATAAAATCAGAAACTAACCTTAGTCTTTCATTGATATTTACAGAATTATTAATTGAATCGAATAATTCATTGAAATCAATTTCTATTAGATTATTATCGTTATATCTCGCAGAGATTATTCTAACGCTTTTTTTCAGTATATCTTTAGTTTTTTTATTTAGTAATCTATTTGGCATTTCGATGAATATTATTGGTTTCAATGTACATAAAGCTTCAATAAATGCTCCTCCAAAAATATCAAATATATATACATCTGTATAAACATTTGTAGCACTCATATTTTCACTAAGTTTTTCAGTTAATACTATATCTTTGAACAAATAATCATTGGTTGATTGACCTTTTGGGTGCCTTTTAGCAATTGTATTATATCCAAGGTTAGTTAAACTCTTAGATAATCTTAACTGCCATTCATAATAAATTACATCATGTATTTTTATATTTGGGATTGCTCTGTTTTTATCACCAAATGAGGCATTAATTATAGTTATATTTTTTATCTCTTTATTTGGTTCATAGGTTATTTGATCTAGAATTTTTTCATGAAATTTAGAGCCCCCCGCAAAAGATTGAATTTTATTAGGATTATTTCTTTTTTTAAGGTGATTATTAATTTTCTTAGTATTAATTTTTGATGATTCAATACCATAGCTAATATATTCTGTAATAAATGGTAATTCTATAGTAGCCCAACTTGGGTCATTGAAAAAAACTGAATCCCCACCATGAGTCATTCTGATTACTTTATTTCCATTCTTAAAGAAATGCAATGATGCAAGCCTCGTAATATAATCACCTCCCGAACCAGTAAGTAATATGCTATTTGTATTAGGAGTAAGAGTTTCTTGATAATTAAAATCAGAATATGCATTAATTAGCATATTATTTATTTTTTTTGATAAGAATAAATTTAGATTTTTAGAGATATGAATTTCTCTACTTTTGCATACATTAATAAATTTTTCAGTTATGAGATATCCAAGATTTTTTATATCGTTATCGACTTTATTATTACTTCTGTAATTTTCCAGGCTCTTTTTTTGTATTCTAAAATAAGTACCCTGATTTTTCATTAATTCCGATAGTAAATCATTTTTTCTTATGAAAAATATATTTTCTTCCTTATTAATTCTAAAATCACTTATTTTATTTTTAATAATATTAGTTGTTGACAAAAAATTATCAGTAAAGTTCCTTAGATATTCTTTATAATCTTTATCTTCATGATTTTCATAGAAATTATCATTTAAAATCATGCTATATATAGAATGATTTTTATCATATGCTAACTTTAGTTTTTCTTTTTTACTTATATTTACATCAACTAAAGAGCCAAAAAAATTACCCAAGTATTCTAATAAATTAAGTTCGACTAGTTCGAAAATTAGTTTTAATTTTTCATTTTTTCCAATAATTGATGGTAAATCATAGATCCAATTGTAAAAAATTCTAAATGTATCATCATAAAATGAATGGCTTACTGGCCATTTGAAATTTTTGTCAAAAATATTAGATTTATATTTTGCAGCAATTCTATAATCTACAACTAAATACTTATTCAAAACTCCACCTAGTCTAATTTTTTTGCAGAAGCTAGGAGCATCATTTCTTTAGAAAATCTTACTAAAACCCTGTGGTTTCTTTGTTTTTTATCTTTCCACTTAAATCGATCTGGTAGTTTTCTTATAAACCAAGGTATAATTCTGAGGATTTTATTTTCCCATGTAAAAGGTAACTGATAAATTTTTTCAATATTAATTTCTGAAAAATTGGTCATTCTAAGTACTCTGTCTAAAGTTCTATATGAATAAGGAACTAAATGAGTTGGGTCATCATAAAAATTTTTCTGTTGAGAATGCCAATCAGGTGTCATAACAATTATTACTCCATTTGGTTTTAATATTCTTCTTATTTCTGATAAAAAATGTTCCCAGTTCTTGACATGTTCTATTACAGATTTTGTAAAAACATAATCGAAGGTGTTATCATCAAAAGGGAACGATGTATTTTCTAAATTACCAGACTTAACTTCACAATCTATGCCTAATTCTTCGAATGTTATTTTTGCATCATCATGTTGGTCTAATGTAGATATTTTGAAATACTTTGAGAATACAGCTGCCTGAATACCTTTACCAGCACCTACATCAAGTAGGCTGGCACTTTTTCCAAGATTATTATTTAATTTAATGATGTCTTTTACTATATATTTTGCTAGTAAATGAGTATAGTCACCAGATTTCAAACCCAAATTTTCATATACTACATCGAGATAATTTTTTTCTACCATGCAGTCCACCCTCCATCAACTACTAATGATGCCCCATTCATATAAGATGATGCTTTTGAAGCAAGAAAAACATACGGACCGCATAATTCATTAACATTACACATTCTACTTAATGGAGATAACTTTTCAAAGTTATCCTTGAACCATTGAGGATTTTTGTTTTCAATTCCGTGTGGCACTACATAATTAGCTCTTATTCCATATTTACTTAGGTGTGTTGCAAGATATCTTGTATAGTTAGGAATTATAGATTTTGAGGCTACATAATCAATTGGCTTATTAATTCTGTTATTAGAATTAGTATCGTTATAAAGATTAGGATTTGGTGATACTAAAGAATATGTTGATGCTGTAAGTATAATATTTCCAGATTTATGTTTTTTCATATGCTTTCCAACTGATTGAGTAATATTAAAAACGCCGTTTACATTTACATTTATAGATTTCTCCCATAATTCAATTGGAAAATCTTCAAATGAACCTAAATTAATATTGAGTTCGTCTTCTATTTTTGCGTCTGTACCTGCGAGGTTGATTAGGGTATCTATTCGATTGAATTTTTTTTCTGAAAAATCTATAAGTTCTAATATTGAGTCTGAACTAGTAATATCAGCTTGTTTATACAAAATTTTTTGATTATTATTTGCCGTTATATTTATTAATGTTTGTTCATGATTTTTATTATAAAAGTCTTCATCATGAATATCAGTAAGTATTAAGTTGGCTCCAAAATCATAAAGTGATTTAGTTATCTCTTTACCTATCAAGCCTAGTGACCCAGTTACAAGTATAGTTTGATTTTTTAGTGAAAATAAATTGTTCATTTTTAAAATTTATCAGAAAAAAAATAAATTTGTATTTATGGTTTTATACAATTAATGGACTTAATTATTCTCTCTGCTTCATCTAGTGATTCAATTTGATCAATATCAACTGCATGCTCAGCATCTATAATATATGGTTTGATAATTTTTCCTGTCATTGTTCCAGAAAAGATATTTTTAGCTCTGGTGATATCAATCGTTCCTGTTTGCCACCAAACTTCAGGTAATTGTTGTCTAGGCATATTATAAGGTTCTTTAAGTTTATTATTTTCTAATAATGGATATAAAATCTTATCTTTAATTTTCCACATTTTGTATGGAGTAGCTTTAGCAGGGGTTACAGATCTTACACTGTCTACAGCTTGATTGTTGATGAGAAGTTCTATTGCTTCGTCTATTTGCCCCCTTAACCTTATTGGGCTAGTAGGCCTCAGTTGTACAATTATTTCAGGTTTGTAGTTTTCTTTATCTTTCAATTCATTCAAAAGCCAATAAAAAGTGTCTAAATCTGATGTGTTATCTTGAGCAAGTTCTAATGGTCGCAAAGATGGAACTTCGGCTCCATATTTTTGTGCTATATTTCTAATATTTTTTGAATCAGTTGAACAAATTATCCTATTTATGCTTTTGGATTCTAGTGCCGCTTGAATACTGTAAGAAATTAATGGATGGCCGTCAACCATTCTTATGTTTTTCTTAGGAATACCTTTACTTCCGCCTCTTGCGGGTATAATTGCTAAAATTTCAGTCATTATTTTTATTTACTATTAAGGAATTATAAAATTTAATATACTCATTTACTACTATTTTATAGTCATACTTTTTTTTTGCAAACTCTAATGATTTTAATCCAAAATCTTCACATGTTTTTTTATTTTTAGATAATTTCAATATAGCATTTGATATATCATTTTTATTTTTTATATCTATAGTTATACCATTTTTATTATTTAATACTACATCCTTTATCCCGGGCATATTTGTACCAATTAAAGGTAAACCAGTTGCTGATGCCTCTAGAAGAGTCCTAGGAACTCCTTCACGGTAGTAAGAAGGAGAAACAAACACATCAGCTATTGAAAGTAGTTTAGGTACATCTTCTCTTTTCCCCGTGAAGATAATATTTTTTTCTTTTTCCCATTCTTTAAGTTTTAATTCATCGACAGATCTTTTATTCCCTTGATCAAGTGATCCAACAACTATAAAAGATAAGTTATTTTTATTTTTTAAATTTTTTGCAGCTTCAATAAATTCTTCTATTCCTTTATCGTATTGTAATCTTCCTACAAAAATTGAAACAAAATTTTTTTCAGGTATGCCTAACTCTTTTCTAAATGATTCATAACTTAATCTATTTAGTTTCTTATAATTCGGAAAATAATCATTTAAATCTATACCAGAACCTCCTTCAATAAAAATTGCTTTTTTGGGGTTGATTGCTTTTTTGATATTAAGTACATTGAAATCATCTAGATTTTGAAAAAATATTTTATCTGAAATCCTGTTAGCAAATTTGTATAACTTTGTTGCTATATATTCTATAAATTTTCCATTAATATTATTTCTATCAACAAAAGCATAACCCAGTCCTGTGATGGTTGAAACATTTATTTTTACTCCAGCTAATTTACCAGCGATTGGAGCTAAAATATTTGGTTTAGTATGAAAATTTTGTGTTATATCTGGCTTGATTGTCTTAAGAATTTTATACAGACTTAATATAGATAAAATAGCTCCAAATGGGTTAAGACTACTTCGATTAATTTCCCAAGCTATATGTTTAGCTCCGTACGACTCAATACTTTTAGTCCATTCTCCTTTAGGGGTTACAGCAAAAACTTCAAAATTATTTTTTATCAATAACTTAACCCACGGCATTCGTAGACGAAAAAAAATTTCATTTTGATTTGCTATCAGGACAATTTTTTTCCTAGATTTACTCATTTTTTATTTCTTAATAATCCCTATAGGGAATTTTTTATTTTGTTTGATTAATATATGATCTTTACCATTTTTTTTAGAGAAGTTAATAAACGCATCATTACTTATATCATCTGATATGAGAAAACCTTGATTTTTTATACTTGACCATGAAGTTTCATACTCGTACAGCTGGTTCGAAAAAGAGTGTCGTGAATCATGGATAAAAATATCAATATTAGAAAGTTCACTAAGTAGGTTCGGCAATATTTTTTTTGATGGTCCGATCAATAAATTCCATCTATTTTTTAGTGAATTAGGAATTAAGTAACCAACTTCAGGCATGTTTTTCGTATTTGGGGTAGGTAAATCTATACTATACAAATGTCCTTTCTTATTTTCACTCATTGCTTTCAATATACTCCATGATGTCATCCCTGGACCAACACCAGTTTCTACAACAATTTTAGGTTTTATTAACTTGGTTATTATGTAGGTAATTTTTGCTAATTCATTTGTTGCAGCCCATGAATAATTTGGAAGATTTTTATTTTTTGAGGATAAAAAATCTGGAAATTTATTTTCAATTTTGTTAATTTCAACTAAGTTAGTTTTTGTTGTAAAATTTATTGCTTTTTTGTAATCAATAAGAGAACTATCATTGAAATTAGTGTACTTTTGATGCCTTTTGGTAATTACTTTGTCATCTATAAACTCAATAAACCATGAGTATGCAAGCTTTGGATTATGAAAGAATTTAATTATTTGGATAGTTTTTTTTAATCGAAGAGAAAATAAAACTCTTAATGAATTCAATATCATGAAAGTCTTTCTTTATTCGCATATTTACTATACATCATCTCAACTTTTTTTATATATTTTTCGAGTGTAAATTTTTCTGAAACTAATTTTTTCCCATTTCCTCCGAGTTTATTAGCTAACTTTTTATCTTTTAATATTTTAATTACCCACTTAGCCATAATTTTAGGTTTTTTGCTAGGGACTAATACACCATTATATTTATGTTTGATAGCCTCCGAGGTCCCTCCAACATTGTTAGCAACAATAGGTTTTCCTGCAGCCATACTTTCAATTGCTATTCTTGGGAAACCTTCAGTTATCGAAGGCATAATTATTACATCAGAAATAGAAAATATTTCTGGTAAATCTTTTCTCGCTCCAATAAATTTTACTTGCTTACCTAAACTTAACATTTTAGCTTGTTCTTCCAGTTGTTTTTTTTCTTCACCTTCACCGGCTATTAGAAATATAGTATTTTTCATAGTCTTTTGAATTTCGTAAAATGTTTCAATTCCGAAGTTTATACCTTTAACTTTTCTGAGACGACCTACGCAAAGTATAATTTTTTTTGAACCATTTATATTAAGTGATTTTTTTATCTCAGTTTTTGATTTTATGATTTGATATTTTTTCACATCAATTCCAGAGTAAATAACTTTTATTTTTTCATTTGGTACTTTCAAATTTTTATGAATAGAATCTTTTCCTTTCTTTGAATTAACTTCTACTATGTTTACTAATGGATTAGTTATTTTTGTTAGAAAACGTTCGTACCAATTAGCTTGCCCTATAGTTCTTTCCGAACAAATTATAGCTTTGATATTAGATGTCTTACCTATGATACGTCCTAAAATATTAGCATGAATCAGGTATGTGTGAATAATATCTGGTTTATAGGTTTTTATTATATTTCTTAAACGAATTGAGTATAAAAATTCTGTTTTGGTATTTATGTTTAATGTAAATAGATTAATATTTTTTTTCTTAAATTCATTTGCCATTGGCATTTTATTCGTTATGGAGCAGATAGCATGCTCATATCTTTTTTTATCAATTTCTGGCAACCCAAGTAATAACCCATGTTGCACCCCGCCAACTTCTAAACTTGTAATCAGATGTAAAATTTTTGTTTTTTTATAAGATATTTGCATTATTTCCTTCTGCCCATAATTCTAAGCAAAATAAATTCCATAATTTAACCGAAAAATCTACATTGTTATTATAATGCTGTTCTAGCATTGATTTAATTTCTTGATTATTAACTATACTATGTATTCTTGCATCATTTGATAGCAATTTATCAGAGAACATTTCTCTTAAGTCATTCTTTATCCATTTTGCAATCGGTACTGAAAATCCTTCTTTATTTCTTAACAAGATTTCTGGAGGAAGTTTATTTTCGAAAATTTTTCTTAATGGTTGTTTACCTTTGTTTTTCTCAAATAGAAAGTGTTGTGGGATTGACATTGCATATTCAACCAAATCTTTATCTAAAAATGGAGATCTTACTTCTAACCCATTCGCCATAGACATCCTATCAGATTTGAATAAAATATCACCTGGTAGATATGTCAATATATCTAAAAGTTGTATTTCATTATTATTATTTCTACTTTTTATCTCATTTAGAGTTTCAATTAGGTAATCATTTTCATCCTTTGTTTCATTATTAAACAAATTGATAAAATCTTTTGTAAGAAATTTATTTTTATGGATATTTTGACTATTAATATTGAATTGCTTAAGGAATGATAGATACCATTCTTCATGATTTTTATATGCAGGATAAGACAGTCTTTTAATTTTTCTGAATTTATTATTTTTTTCAAAATTCTCATTTATATTTTTAGTCAATTTTGCAAAACTTTTTCTCAAAATATAAGGTAATTTATAAAAATTTTCAGCAATTCTTTTTCCAATATATCTTTCATATCCACCAAAAATTTCATCTGCGCCATCACCACTTAAACTTACAGTAACATGTTTTCTAGTCATCTTAGAAAGATAATAAAAGGGTAACATTGATGCGTCTGAAAAAGGCTCATCTGCGTACCAAATAATTTTTTCAATATCATTAATAATATTGGGTGTTACTATGAATTCTTCATGATTTGTATGAAATTTTTTTGATACCATGTGAGCATAACTTAGCTCGTTATATGATTTATCCTCAAATCCAATAGAGTATGTATTTATTTTATTTGTAAATTTACTAGCAGTCGCTACAATTGCTGATGAGTCTAGCCCTCCACTGAGAAAAAATCCTAGGGGCACATCACTGATTAGTCTAGATTTTACAGATTTATCAAGTAAATTAGTTACTGTTTCTTGAATTTCTTCAGATTTTAAACTATTGTTAATTTTAGGATCAAAATTCCAATATCTAATAACTTTGATATTGTTTTTTTCAAACACCAAATAATGAGCAGGTTCTAATTTATGTATTTTTTCGTATATGCTCATAGAATTTGGTATATAACCTAAATTTAAGTATTCAAAAACGGCTTTTATATTAATTTTTGTTGAATGTATAATTTTTTTCGGAAAACTTTTTATTTCAGAAGAGAAATATAACTCGTTGTTATCAAAGTAGTAAAATAATGGTTTTTTCCCAAATCTATCTCTATATAATAAAAGTTTCTCCTTCTTTTCATCCCATAATGCGATAGCAAACATTCCATCAATGTATTGGATGAAGTCTTCTCCATATTCTTCGTACAGATGAACTATGGTTTCTGTATCAGATTGGGTTTTAAATTTATATCCTAATTTAATCAACATGTCTCTTAAGGCTTGATAGTTATATATTTCTCCATTAAAAATTGTAAAAATATTTTCTTTATTGTTTGATATGGGTTGCCATCCTGATTCAATATCAATAATAGATAGTCTTGTGTGACCGAAGGCTATTTTTTCACGAATCATTTTTTTTGTGCCATCTGGACCTCTGTGAGCTATTTTTTCACACATATAGCTAAGCTCATCCATGGGTAATGGAGGAGATTCGTTAAAATTTACTTTTCCGCAGATTCCACACATAGTTTTATACGTTAATTTTATAAATAAGTAAGTTAATTAGTATTTTTAGTTATTATACTCATAAATTTCTTGTAAATAATTTTTTCGGAAAATCTATTAATTATTGATTTTCTTGCTTCAATAGAAATATTTTTAGTCATAATTTTATCCATTTCTAAAATTTCTATAATTGAACTTGCAAGGGATTCTGAATCTTTAACTGGTACAATTTTCCCATAATTCTTAATAATTTTTTTTGAATCACCAATATTAGTCGCTATTATTGGTGTTTTACAACTCATAGATTCAGCTATTGAGTTTGGAAAACCTTCTCCACTATCCGAGCACAAAACAGTTAGATCACAAGCTGACATAAGCTTAGGTATATCTTCTCTTGATCCTAGCCATTTAATATTATGGTTACTTAATTTGAGCAAATTTTTGTAGTAATTATTTTTTTCTTCTTTTTGTGCAATCCCACCCACACAAATTAGATATATTTTATTTTGATATTTTTTACTAGTCTCATTTATTATTTTTATTGCTTGAAGTATATTCATATGATCTTTCATTGGGTGAATACGTGCAAAAATACCAATTAACTTCATATTATTTGAAATACCAAACTCTTTGTATACTGATTTTTTTGATGAAAGATTCTTGAAGTAATCATGATTAATAATATTTGGTATAGAAAAAATTTTTTCTCTTGGAAAGCCGTATTTTTTATATTCATTAAGTGCAGCATCCGAGTTTGTAATTATTAGATCAGGTAAACTAGATAATATTTTTTCTAATTTATAGACTAGATTAACTTTTTTTGAATAATCTTCAGGGTCCAAGTATGATGATCTGATTCCCCATACAATTTTTGGTCGTTTAGATTTTTTAAATAGTTTAGAAATAAGCAATGAAAAAATGTTCATATTTGGTAAAAAGCTATAAACAACATCGTAGTTTTTATGTCTATATAGTTTATGAAAATCTATGGCTCGAGAAAAAATATTTTTTGATAAAGTATGTAGATTAGCGTTGGTATGTTTTTCTAGTTCTCCATTTGTATAAATTCTGGCAATATCAACGTCATGTCCATAATTTATCAACATGTTTGACATACTGATTATTTGACGCTCTGTTCCACCAATATTAAGTGATCTAACTGCAAAAAGGATTTTCATATTATTAGTTAAAATTTTGCTTTTTAGCCAAATTTGTAAAAATTCCATTATATTGTATTAGTTCATCAAATCTACCTGATTCAACAATTTGTCCATTATCGAAAACATATATCATGTCTGCTGATTTTATAGTAGAAAGTCTATGAGCAATGATAATGATTGTCTTATCATTTTTTTGCTTAGAAATAATAGTCTCTATTTGAGATTCTAAAATACTGTCTACAGAACTAGTTGCTTCATCCAGTATTAGAAGTTCTGAATCCCTATATAATTCTCTAGCTAAAGAAAGTCTTTGTCTTTCTCCACCTGATAAATTGTTACCAGAATCATTAACATTTTTATTATTTTCAAATAACTGGCTTAAGCCTGTTTGATCTATAATATTCTCTAACTTTTTAAAATTTAATTTTTTTCTCCATAATGAAATGTTTTCTTGGATACTTGTATTGAAAACTACAGACTCTTGAGTTACATATCCAATTTTTTCTCTATATTTACTTAGATTTATATCACTAATAGCTTTTTCTCCCATCATAAAATTTCCAGTTTCTGGTTTGAGCAATGATGAAATTATATTAGCAGTAGTCGATTTTCCTGAGCCAGATGATCCTACAAATGCTACAGTAGTTTTTGGTTTAATTTCTAAAGAAATATTATTTAGTGCTTTTTGATTTTTATAG
>CEQU01009057.1_pt1 | contig 23225 bp, 28 predicted proteins | sample 531031 | NCBI WGS metagenome assembly CEQU01 (sample SAMEA2621216, study PRJEB7988) | marine metagenome | isolation source: saline water (ENVO:00002010), including
AGGCTCGCTGCGGAAAAGGCAGTGGGTTGCCTAGAATCTCACGGAATTTCAACAGACAACGATGACTCCGTTCTAATGGAAGTAGCAAAGACTTCGCTAACAGGCAAGTCTGCAGGGGCGGTCAAGTCATTTTTAGCTGACATCTGCGTTAGAGCAGTCAATTCAGTTGGAACCATTGAAGATGGTGAAAGAATGGTAGATTTGTCTGACATCAAAGTAGAGAAGCGCCAAGGTGGCTCAATCAAAGACAGTTCATTGGTGGATGGAATCATACTAGACAAGGAAAGAGTTCACGCTGGAATGCCTCGTTCTGTTTCCGGTGCAAAGGTGGCACTGATCAACAGTGCAATCGAAGTCAAGAAAACTGAAGTTGACGCAAAGATTCAGATCACAGATCCTTCGATGCTTGCTTCATTCCTTGAGGAAGAAGAGAATTACATCAAGGGACTAGTGGAGAAAATCCAGGCTAGTGGTGCAAATGTAATCATTTGTCAGAAGGGTATTGATGACCTTGCTCAACACTATATGTCCAAGGCTGGAATTTTCGCAATCAGAAGAGCAAAGAAGAGCGACATGGAAGCACTTTCAAAGGCCACTGGTGGTCGAGTTGTGACAAATATTGACGACTTAACCGATGCTGATTTAGGTGTTGCAGCGAAGGTAGAAGAGCGCAAAATTGGCGAATCTGATATGACCTTCATCACTGGATGCCCAGAGGCAAAATCAGTCTCAGTATTACTTCGTGGAGGAACTGAGCACGTCGTAGATGAGATTCGCCGTGCATTCGATGATGCAGTTGGTGTGGTTTCAGTTGCTTGGGAAGACGGGGCGGTCTTGACTGGCGGCGGCAGTGTACTTGCTGCACTTTCACGTGAATTAAGGTCCTACGCTGAATCTGTTGGCGGTCGCGAACAAATGGCGATTGAAGCATTTGCAAGCGCTCTAGAAATCATTCCTAGAACCCTTGCTGAGAACGCAGGTTTGGACCCAGTCAACACAATTATAGAATTGAGAAAGTCTCATGCTGACGGTAAAGGATTTTCAGGAATCAATGTAGAAGATGGTGGAGTTATGGACATGCGTGAAGCTAATGTCTTGGAACCTCAAAGAGTCGTTGAGCAAGCGATCCAATCCGCTACTGAAACAGCGATTATGATTCTAAGAATCGATGATGTCATTTCCTCTAAAGGCGTATCCGGTGATGATATGATGGGTGGAATGGACGATTTCCATATGTGATTTTGTCACCATTAGTTATTCTCTCCCTTTAGGGAGAGGTACGAACCTTCAAAGACTACTTCTAAGTGGCAAAGAACGCTCAGCGTGAGCACCGGGTGAAGTCATGCCAACCGTCGCAAAGGTATGGATTGAAGAAGATTGCATCACTTGTGATGCATGTCAAGATATATTGCCGGAAGTTTTTGAGGTAACAGACGATACAAGTTTAATCAAAGCAGAGGTTAGGGAAGACGGTGCTTTTGACCGCAATACAGGCTTCTCGGCAATCAAGTCCGAATTCCGTTCAGAGTACTCAGAACTAATCGAGGAAGCGGCTGATGCTTGCCCGGTAGAGATCATCAAATTCGAGTACGAGTCTAGTGCTGAAGCAGTTACTGAAGAAGTCGCACCAGTTGTTGAAGAAGCGGTTGCGCCTGCTGTAGTCGAAGCGGTCGCAGGTGCAGACGATGGCGTCCTTGCTCCGGTGATGTCTGGTGACAGAAGCCTTGCAATTTTCTTCGGTTCTCAAACCGGAAACGCTGCAGGACTTGCAGAGAAGACAGCAAAGATGGCTGTGAATTATGGCCTTGAGCCAACAGTTATCGACATGGATGGATATGACCCAGCAGCGTTCTCATCTCACAAAAGAATTCTAATCATAACTTCCACATGGGGTGAAGGAGAGATGCCTGATAATGCAGATGCTCTTTGGAATGCAACGGTTGCAAGCAATCCTCCTTTGGCTAATGTCCACTTCTCAGTCTGTGCAATTGGAGACACTTCATACGACGAGTACTGTAAGGCAGGTCTTGATTGGGATGAGAAATTCAAGGCATTGGGTGCCACTTGCATAGAGGAAATAAAACTCTGCGATGTAGATTTCGAACCTCCATGGTTGGAGTGGGCGCCACTTGCACTTTCCAAGATTGCTTGTGTTGATTCTTCAGGAACGTTCCATGAGGAATTGCTAGAGGCTATGATTGCATACGGTTCTGGTGAGGAAGAAGAAGCAGATATTGGTGATTTCACTCCTGGTCAGATAGTACAGGCTGACCTTTCTATCACAATGCGTATTTTCCGCTACAACCCAATGTTGGCACAATCTGGTTTCGATACAGTAGCAGTAGCACTACCCGGGCACGCTTCACTCGAGGATGCGCTAGTCGCAATCAAGAGGGAAGTAGATGGTTCACTAACCTTCAGAAGTGGTTCTATTGCAGGGCAGGACCCACTTACAGGAATCAAAGCAAATGGTAGAATTTTGCCCGCAGACACCACTCGAATTTGTGACATTGTTTCTGATGGAGACACTCTAACAATCGAGCCAGTTCCTGGGTACGATGTTGTAAAAGATCTGATGGTCTCTTATGACCGATATGACACTGTGCGAGCCGAATCAAAACCTTGGATGGATGCAGACCCACGTCAAGGTGAGAGGTTAATTTCCGGAGCTGCAATGGGTACAATGACCTCTGCAGAAGCAACTCACTTGCATACATTAGCAGATGTTGGTTCACTTCAACTGGTTAATGCAATGTCCGATACATATGATGTCGATGAAGAATATTCAGGGCCAGGAATTGCATTGCAAAGATGGGTTAGAAGCCAAGACCCTCGTTCGGGTGAAGGACATGTTAAGCAGATGTTTGAACTAATGCAGAGAAAGGGTGGCGTTTGGGATGAAGCAGATATTTCCTCAATCCAGAGGCATGGAATCGATGGCTCACAGGCAGCAGATTCTCTTTATGCCGCTAGGGCTAGGCTGTTGGCAGAATACAAATTCACTGGCCGCAGCGGCAGGTTGGTCAAACACTATTCCCGTTCAGTAAAGATGTCAGGTAATGTCAATGAGACCACTCTGTACCGCTCAGTTCTAGGCCCTCTAGGACTTGGTTCTAACATCATGAATGGTGTCTCTTTGCGAATGATGCTTGGATTTACTAGAAATGGCGGTCCGATGATGCGTGGATTCCAAGGTATGCTAGTGCCTCCAGCAGGAATTGGTAAGATTCCAAATATGTTCAATGGCAAGGTTGCCAATCATCACGAAGTCGTTGCAATATTCAACGAGTTAGATAGCAGATTTTGAGGTGATTGTGATGGTAAAGTATTCGTATTTTCCGGGAAATGTTGCACGCCAATCTTCTTCAGAGGTTGAAGATACAATTCAGCCACTTTGTAAAACTCTAGGGATTGAGTTGATCGAGATTGTAGGCTACAACAGTGACGGTGGCAATATCATCAAGCAAGGTAACAAAGAACTCCAACTTGCACTTAATGCCAGAAACATTGCTTTAGCAGAGAAGAATGGCCATCCGATAATTACTGCTTGTGCTTCAGCCCAAGGAATTCTACACGAGGCCCTAGAGACCTTCCGAAATGACCCAATCGCTCTTGCCAATGCTAACACTGTTCTGTCCAAAACTTCTGGAATGGCTGCTCAAGCAGATGAAATTACGACCAACCATCTACTGCATGTGCTGGTTGATGAAATTGGATTGGAGAAAGTCGAAAACGCTGTCATAAATCCACTAAACATGGATATCGCTTGCTATTACGGGCCACACATGCAGCAAGCCGGTGCATGTGGCGGAGATGATGCATGGAATCCAAATTACATGGAGAAGTTAATCACTGCTTTAGGTGGAAGACCAGTAGAATACAAGACCAAGACATCTAGCGTAGGAAATCCTTCCTTGCTCTCCTTGGGCGACTCGGTCATGAAAATGACTGCAAGAGTGCTAAATGATGCAAAGAGAGCAGGTGCCCAAATTATTGTCAGCGCTTGTACTCAATCACATTCGAACCTTGATTCTTATCAAGGCAAAGCAGGGCGAGTTGCTAGCAAAGATACTAACATTCCAGCTGTAAATTTGACAGAAATAATCGCCTTTGCTTTGGGTCACTTCCCCGACAGATTTGCTCAGTTGAAAACCCGTGCAATATTGATTGGTTCTTGATTACCCGTGCAAGAATTTGAACAGATCCTTTGCTTGGATTGAAGAAACCCCCTCAATTTGAGTTAGTTGGTGCTCACTCAATGCACAAAGGCCCATAATATCCTTGGCTACAGCCATTATTCGTTTCGCTGTAACACTACCAATCCCTGGTAATTCTGCAATAAGTTTGACACGTTTTTCCAACACTTCATCCTTCCATTTTTTTGACAAAACACCTTCTTCATTTTCACCGCCAATAATTGACATTATTTCTGCAGAAGCAGCTTGAATTGCTGATTTTTCAGCATCATTGGATTTCTTTCGTGAATGATTGATTAGTAAATCCAAAACTCTGGCTTCTCTTTTGGCTACAATAGATATGAATCTTGCAGTTTGTTCAGGCGAACCAGTCATCAAAACCGGTAACCCAAGGTCGAGTGTTACCCATGCCATTGCCCCATGTACTGCATTAGGGTGAACTCTCTCTGTTTCCAATGATTCCACAATTAGCAAAGGCCTCGGTGCTGCAGCATGTAACCTACGTGCTTGATGAATCAATCTTCCATCTATCAAAGAATCCACCAAATCTCTGGCTGTCTTCCTTTCGATTAATACCCTATCAGAGATTCTGATGTCACCAACGGTAAGATTCTCTAAACTAATTTCGTGACCATGCAATTTGAGCATTGCTGGCAATGTCGAATTCGCTTCACGGTGATCTATTGTAATCATAGAATGGAGTTCATTTTGAAGACTATTCGCGAGTACTTCGGCCTGTGCGGCTGCTGATGCCTTGGATTCCTCCTCTCTTGGATAGGGATTAGTGCCATCTAGAACCGGTTTCCACCATTTTTGTTCGTTTTGATTTTGCTTATTTGAGAATTCAGCGAGGGACTTTTGTGCCCTAGGTCTATTGGTTAAGGGTGTGGTGCTTTTCTTCGCTTCTTTTGTTTGAATTTGTTTAGGCTCTATAATTTCCTTTTCTCTGTACAACCTTTTCTCTTCCGATTCAATGAATGAATCAATATCCTTTCCATCTACGCTAAAATCTGCCAATACATCTGATTTTGGAGCGGCTCTTTTTGGTAATCTCGATTGTTTTTGTAATGATTCTAGAGTTCTATACATCGCTTGCTCACGCTTTAGTGAAGCCTGCTGTACATACTCGTCACGAGTGCCTTTAGCAATCAGAATATGAACATCTCCATCTCTTTGCCTAGCAGTTCTTCCTCTTCGCTGGATGGCTCTGATTGCACTAGGAACCGGCTCGTACAAAATCACACTATCGGCAGCCGGAACATCGAGTCCTTCTTCTCCTACACTTGTGGCGACTAGGACATTGATTTCGCCTTCTTTGAATCTCTGCAATTGGGCGATTTGTTCTTTTTGTTTCATCCCTAGTTGGCTTCCTTTACTGGCTTGACCAACAAATCTTCCAGGTCTAATCTCTGATTCGTTTTCAAGTATCTCAAGCAGATTATCTACAGTGTCTCTGTATTCAGTGAATACGATTACCTTTCCATTATTCTTCAGACCATCTCTAACTAAATTAACAACTAGTGAAGGTTTAGGATGAAACTCTGTTTCTTCCACCCTTTCTCTAAGTAAACTTGCTACTGGAGGCAATGATAGGAACCTCTTAGTCTTACGATCCTTGTCAAATTTAGCCCTTTGAAGATACTTTATTGCACACTTCAAACCTTGTGTGTCGAGCAAATCCAGAAGCCTGTGTAATCTGCGGAGATCACCTATTCTCTTGGCCGCATCGTATCCTCTAGCATCACCTCTGCCTATCGCAGCACTAGCCCTACGTTGTGCTTCTTCAATTGCTGCAGTTGTTATTCGTCCTGAGCGAATCAAGAAACCCGACCTAATCAAAAATTCAGCCTCTTCAGCTTCTAAAATTCTTAACGGCCTGATAATTTCGTGAAGTTCTTCAGGAATATTCAACTCATGTTTTGTTATATCCATCGTTGTAATGTATGGCTGTACCAAGTCATCCTGTCTTTTGGTTACATGAAGCCTCTCGATACCCAGCCTTTGAATGACTTCCAAGACCTTACCTGCCTTGACTCCAGGCGATGCTGTTGCAGCTAATACTAGTGCATTCGGTGATGCTTCAAGATACATATCTCCTAGTTGCGCCATCGAATCCGAACCTGTTGCATGATGTGCTTCATCTACGATCAATAGGTCAATGCTTGAGAGCAATATTCTGCCGCTTCTAGCATCATTACGAATTACATGAGGCGTTGCCATCACGATTTTTGCATCACCCCATATCTTCTCTCTTTTTGCAGGCCTGTCTTGCCCTGTTAGGGTAACAATCTTCTCTGAATCTATGTTTATGAAATCTTTAGCCATTCTTGCTTGTTGGGCTACTAGACCTGTGGTTGGAGCCACAAGCACAATTTTCCCATCACCTTCCAATGCATTGGCCATAGCCATCCATTGCACAGCAGTCTTACCTAGTCCAGTTGGCATTACGAGTAATGTAGAACCCGAAATAGCTTGCTTGGCAGCAAGCAATTGGTATGCTCTTGCCTCCACTCCTTCGCTAAGGCGAGGGTGAGACAGCATAGGCGTCATACCAACAGTTTGAGAGGCGGGGGGTCAAGAGGATTTGCATTAGGGTTTGGTCTAGAAATAATCAAAAATGATAGCGCTTGAATACTACTGATTCACATCGAAGTCCAGCGTTCCCGTACATCGTTCTTAACCGAACCACTCATATAGGGGAGGTAAGTCGGCAACCTGCTCGATAGGCGAGTGGCCAGACACTGTGGGCAATGCACAGCACCCCATTACTACCGGTCCCGATTGTGGACTGGAAGCCGGTGTCACGGCAACTCCCTAGCCTTGACAGCCTCTGTATGCCCCTTATCGGGGGGCCAATGCGGAGTAACAAAACATAGGAGGCCGAACATATGGCAAAGAGAAGTCACCCAAGACGTGGAAGTATGGCGTTTAGCCCGCGAAAGCGGTCCGCACGCCATTTTGGACATGTTAAGTCGTGGCCAGAAACCGATGCGAGCGAGGTCCGTGTACAAGGATTCGCCGGCTGGAAAGCCGGTATGACCCACGTCATGGCTCGTGATCTAAACCCTAGATCGAACAGCGCAGGCCAGGAGATTAGAATCCCTGTTACTGTTGTAGAAGTACCGAAGATGAGAGTACTTGGTGTTCGTGGATACAAAATGACACCTTACGGTAAACAAGCTGCTGGTGAGGCTTGGGTGGATTCAGAACAAATTTCTGAAGCATTCCCTCAACTATTCCGCAGAATGCATAACAATGCAATGAAAGTTCACGACTCAGACAAGCACTTAGAGGCTTTGGGAGAAGCAGATTTAGTTGAAGTAAGAATCATTGCTGCTACTCAACCACATTCAATCACTGGAACTCCTTCCAAGACTCCTGAAGTAATGGAACTTGGACTAGTTGGTGGCGACTCCGCTGCTAAATTAGAGTGGGCAAAAGAAAACCTTGGTCAGGAAATTTCCATTGGTGACGTATTTGACGAAGGCGTCTTTGTAGATGCAATCGGTGTTACCAAGGGATATGGTTGGCAAGGTGTAATCAGGAGATTCGGCGGTAAGTTGCAATCTCACAAGAACTCAAAGAAGCGCCGACAACATGGAAACATGGGTGACTTCGGAACCGGATATGTTCGAAAGACAATCCGTCAGGGTGGCCAGACTGGATATCACCAGCGCACAGAATACAACAAGAGAATTCTTTCAATCGCATCTGCAGAAGACAAGGCAATTACTCCATCAGGAGGATTCCTACACTATGGTGAAGTCAACTCAGATTACGTATTGGTTAAGGGTAGCCTTCCAGGTCCAGCAAAGCGTTTGGTTAGATTCCGTGACGCTACACGTGGATCTGACAAACCAACTCACCCATACGAGATAACTTACGTTAGTACATCTAGCAAGCAGGGGGTCTGAAGATGAAGGTAGCAGTACACAACATCATCAACAACATCGAGCAAGATGAACTCGATGCAGGTCGCCTTCAGGAAGTATACGATATCGATGTCGAATTAGGCAAGAAAGTTTCACTTCCAGAATCATTCAATTCAGAAATCAGGTCTGATTTAGTTAAACTTGCAGTAGCAAGTGCTCGTGCAAACCGCCGACAAGCATACGGTTCCAACCCACATGTTGGAAAGCGCAAGCCAATGAGCGGTATGAAGCACTCCGTCGAATGGTGGGGTAAGGGCCGTGGTGTATCCAGAATTATGAGAAGAACTGGTCAGCGCCGTGGTGCTCAAAGTCCACACACACTTGGTGGTCGCCGTGCTCACGGACCAAAGGTCGAGAAGGACTGGTCCCGCAAACTAAACCGCAACGAGCGTAGACTAGCACGCAATTCCGCACTAGCTGCAACTGCCAATGTCGATATGGTTTCCAACCGTGGACACCGATTCGCTGAAGAAATTTCATCCCTGCCTATCGTTCTAGGAGATTATTCTGAGAATGGCGAAAAGATTGACATTGAGGCTTTCAACCTAAACGGTGGAACTCGCAAGGTCAACGCAATATTCGAGGCACTTGGCCTAGGTGATGACCTACGCCGTGCTCGTGAAGGTCGCAAGATTCGTGCAGGTAAGGCAACAATGCGTGGAAGAGTCCACAAGACACCTAAGAGTGTACTACTAGTTGTTGCTAGCAAGGATGGCCTAGCAAAGGCCGCAAGAAATCTTCCTGGCGTCGATGTTGTTGCCGCTAAGGACCTTTCCGCAGAGCATCTTGCTCCAGGTGGAGATCTAGGTCGTCTAACTGTCTTTACCAAGGCAGCAGTGGAGGCACTGAACTGAGGAGGTGTGATGAATGGTAAATCCGTATGATGTAATTATGTTACCTTGGATTACAGAGAAGGCAATGGAAGCTAGAACTTCCGGCAATCGTCTGGAATTCATTGTACGCCGAAGTGCTACTAAGGCTGATATCGCTGCTGCGGTTGAAGCATTATTCGATGCAGAGGTTGCGAAAGTCAATGTTCGCAACACTAAGAACGGAAAGCTAGCAAGTGTCAAACTTGCTGAAGGCTACCATGCAGATGAGGCTGCAATGCGTCTTGGCGCATTCTGATGAGGTGATAATATGGGTAAGAGAACACGTTCACAGCGAAAAGGAAGTTCACCACGTTACCGCGTGGCGAGCCACAGATTCCCAGGTTCAAACTCTATGCCACGTGCAAAGGATGTTGTTGGTGAAGTAACTGAGTTGATACACAGCCCAGTACACACAGCACCTCTAGCACGTGTGAAACTACCAGATGGACAAACCAACTTGGTTGTTGCAACTGAAGGAATCTCAATCGGTTCATCAGTAGCAATTGGCGACAATGTCGCACTAAGGCCTGGTAACATTACTTCCATCTCAAACATTCCAGAAGGAACTGCAATCAACAATCTTGAACTTCGCCCAGGCGACGGTGGTAAGGTTGCAAGAACAGCAGGAAATTCTGCAAGCATCGAAGCACACCTAGACGGTGGCAAGGTGCGTGTCAGACTACCTTCCGGTGTTTCAAAAGACATGTCAGGAAACTGCAGAGCGACTATTGGAGTTCTTGCAGGGCACGGTCGTGGAGAAATGCCACTACGAACTGCTGGTGCAGCACACTACAAGGCAAAGGCTCGTGGAAAGTTGTACCCTCACGTCAGTGGTGTTGCAATGAATCCAGTTGATCACCCGCACGGTGGAGGTAATCACCAAGCTGTTCACGGACCAAACTCTGTTGCTCGTGGCACCCCTCCAGGTGCTAAGGTGGGTAACATTGCACCAAGCCGCACAGGAAGAGGCCGCGGCAAGAAAATTTGAGGTGAGATAATATGGCAAAGAAGAAGAAGTCATTCATGACCCCAAAGGCGAGCAGAAGAAAGGCTCGTAAGAAGCGTACAACAGTAACTGGTCGTAAGAAGAAAGAATTCACCTACAGAGGATATGAAGTCGAGGAACTCAAGGCAATGCCACTATGGCCGTCTGAAGAAGATCCTAGCGCTCCTTCAATAGTCACACTACTAAGTAGTCGTGCTAGAAGGTCCATCTCCCGTGGTCTTTCTACAGAAAACGAGCACTTCATCAGCCGTGTACGACGTTCAACAGGACGCACAATCCGTACACACCGCCGTGATGTCCCAATCCTTCCAGAATTTGTAGGCAAGCGTATCGCTGTACACAACGGACAGAATTTCGTTGAAATCGATATCAAGCCAGAGATGATAGGCCACTATCTCGGAGAGTTCGCATTAACCCGCAAGAGTGTTACTCACTCTGGCCCGGGTGTTGGTGCGACCCGCTCTTCTTCACACGTGGCATTGAAGTGAGGTGATTATGATGGGTTGGAAGAAATCAGAAATGGACCGACGCTCAAAGCGCAAAGAACTCCCTCAGAAGGGCTACACTCAGTTACTTCAGGGAAGTCGTCTAGCTACTGCACGTGCAGTTGAGGCAGACGTACACGTAAAGCACTGCTTCGAAATTGCTCGTGCTATCAAGCACCAAACAGCAGGAGAAGCAATCACTTTCTTGAACAATGTATTGAAGATTGACAGTGACAGGCCAGACATCCGAAAGAAGGCAGCAGCCGTTCCTTTCAGACTAGGTTCCGGTAACAAGAAACGCAAGCGATCTGGACCATCTATGGTCGGACACCGCAAGGGTGGAATTGGACCGGGACGTTACCCTGTCAAGGCTAGCAGAATCATGATCAAACTCCTAGAGAGTTGCATGGAAAATGCTCGCCATCAGTATGAAGACATCGATCCTGAAGAGATGGTAATTACTCACTGCGCAGCACACCGTGGTACAATCAAGAGAGGTTGGACTCCACGTGCTCGTGGAAGAGCATCTCCAAAGAACCACTACCGAGTTAATCTCGAACTATTCCTAGAAGACTTCAGTGGAGTCGAAGATGAATTGGAGGACGACTTCTGAGGTGAATATCATGAGCGACAATAAGAGTACACTAAGACGCATTATCGACCGTAACGTCGAGCGCCATTTGGTCAAAGAGTTCTTGATGAACAACACCAAGAAAGCAGGTTTCGGAGGATTAGACATTCGCCGCACACCTGCTGGAACTGAAGTTATCGTTAAAGCCGAAAGACCAGGAATGGTAATTGGCCGTAAAGGTAAGATCATCAATGACCTTCAGAAGCAATTGGATGAAAGATTCGGAATCGAAAATCCAAAGTTGAAAGTCGAAGAAGTCGAAGACCCTGCATTGAATGCACAGGTAATGGCTGAAAAGATTGCAAGCGCTATGGAGCGTGGATGGTATTACCGCCGTGCTGGACACTCTGCTGCACTGAACATCATGGAAGCAGGCGCACGTGGAGTAATCATCACACTTGCAGGTAAGTTGACCGGTAGCAGAAACAGAACACAGAAGTTCATTCGTGGACACGTTAAGTACTGTGGAGAAACTGCACTGGAGCACATGGATGTAGGTTATTCAGTATGTATCAAGAAACTTGGAACAATCGGAGTAACTGTAGCAATCATGCGTAAGGGCACAAAACTGCCTCACGAGATTTCAATTTACTCTGAAGAGCAACTTCGTATGAATGCAGAAGAAGCTGGTGAAGAGCAAGAAACCGAGGAGGGATCTGAGTGACACATGTTTCTAACAGAGAAATCGCATCTATGAGCGCTGAGGCACTCGTGGACAGATTGGAAGAGTTGCAAGAAGAACTTCTGCAACTTCGTGCAGAGCAGTCACTTGGTGGAACCCCTTCAAACATGGGTGCTTTCAAGGCATGCCGACGCTCTATTGCACGAATAAAGACCAAAATGGCATCCCAGTGATACAATTAGATTAACAGAATAAAGGAGGTGAATGAGAATGGCTGCAATCTGCAAAATGTGTGGACTCCCAGATGAATTATGCATCTGTCAGGAGATTGCTAAGGAGCAGCAGAAGGCCACTATCAGCACCGACCGCCGCCGCTATGGCAAGATTGTAACCAAGGTCGAAGGAATCGATGATTCTGCTATCGACATCAATCAACTTGCTAAGTTGCTCAAGAACAGATGTGCAGCAGGTGGAACTGTGAAAGGCCGTGTGATTGAACTTCAAGGAGATCACAAGAAGAAAGCAGCGGCTGTTTTGCAAAATAACGGATTCAATGTGGAGGTGCGATAAGATGGTTAGCGCTCCTCTGAATCAATCTTGGATTGGACGTGACATGATTGTTACATCTTCTCCAGATGCGGCCTTGGTTGGTCGTAGCGGTCTAGTCGTAGATGAGACCAGAGAAACCATCACAATGCTCGAGAATGACCGCGAGGTTATTCTTGGCAAGAATTCTATTGAATTCAAAATCGGTAACAGCGATGTTACCATCGACGGAAAGCTGGTACGGCAGCGCTCTGAAGATAGAATATACCGTAACAAAAGGAGTGAGTGATTACTATGCGTGACATCGGAGTTGATGTGAAGCCCCCTGCCGGTGAGTGGGATGGAGACCAGAACTGCCCGTTCTACGGGTCCCTGCGCCTACGCGGCCAGGTGCTTGAAGGAACAGTGGCAAATGTAGGAATGCAAGGAACGATTGTTGTCGAGCGTGACAATGTTCGTTACATGCAGAAATACGAGAGATACGAAAAGCGCACAAGTGCACTTTCAGCTCATCTGCCGAACTGTATCGGTGGAGTAGAAGTTGGCGACCGTGTGAAGATAATGGAATGCCGTCCACTTTCCAAGACAGTTTCATTCTGTGTCATTGAGAATAATGGAGGTGAAGCCTGATGCGTGGAATTGCAGGAAAGCAAACCCGTGGTCTGCCTACAATGGCTAGATTGCAAGTAGCTGACAACACCGGTGCAAAGATTGCACAAATAATCAATGTCCGTAAACTAGGTGGTACAATGCGCCGTTACCCTGCAGCAGGTGTAGGTGACTTGATCAAAGTCTCCGTAAAGCGTGGTACTCCAGAGACCCGCCGCCAAATGTTCAATGCGGTAGTAATCCGCCAACGACGTCCATTCCGTAGAGTAGACGGAACTTGGGTACAATTCGAAGACAATGCCTGTGTTATCACTAACGAAAAGGGCGAAGTCCAAGGTTCTGATATCAAAGGGCCAGTATCACGTGAGGCAGCAGAACGCTGGCCTCGTATTGCAGCAACTGCAAAGCAAATCGTATGAGGTGTAAAGAATGGTAAAGAGTAGCAAACCTGGAAAGCAGCGTAAAGCTCAGTTTAATGCACCAATTCACGTTAAGCGTAAGCGCATTCGTGCACGCTTACAATTAGACAAGCCAGACGAGCGTCTAGCAGGTCTTAGATCTGTAACAATCCGCGTTGGCGACACAGTACGTGTTGTTCGTGGAGACTATGCTCACGGTGGAAAGAGAGTTGGCGGTAAGCGCAATGCTGATCCGTTAACTGGCAAAGTACTCAATGTAGACTCAAACAAGGGTCGTATCTTCATCGAAGGTGCAACCGCTACCAAGTCTGACAACAGAGAAGAGGCAGTACCGGTCCATGCCTCTAACGTCGTCGTCACTAAACTGGACGAGACGGACAAGTTGCGAATGCAACATTTGACCGCAGATAGGAGTTGAATAAAATGGGAAGCAGCAGTCACTTGAAACGTTTGGCCATGCCTCGTACTTGGCCTCTTCCTCGAAAGACTACAATTTGGGTCACCCGTCCTCGCGCAGGTGCTCACAGTCTTGAGAGATGCATGCCACTAAATATCGTAATCAGAGATGTAATCGGTCTAGCAAGATCTACTCGTGAAGTTCGTACAATTCTACACAATGGACTAGCTAAGGTCGACGGACGCATCGTAAAGGACACCCGCCGTGGTGTTGGAATAATGGATGTACTAACTCTTGGTGAGGACAACTATCGCTGTGTTCTAGACACAAACGGTCGCCTACGCTACCGTCCAATTTCCCCTGAGGAAGCAACTTGGAAGGTTTGCCGTATTGAAGGCAAGTCCACCATCAGAGGCGGTAAGACTCAAGTCCATCTTCACGATGGTCGCAACATCCTAGTCGATGATGCATCAGAGCACAAGACTGGTGATTCTCTAAAGATTTCACTACCTGACCAGCAAGTGTTGGAGCACATTAAGTTCGCAGAAGGAACACGCTGTATGCTTGTTGGAGGAGCTCACATTGGAAAATTGGCTGATGTAACCAATTACATCGTCAAGCGTTCTAGTATGCCTAACGAAGTTGAATTCGAAGGATTCGGTACAGTCACTGACAATGTATTCACTGTCGGAGATTGCACTCTACCAGGTGTGGAGGTGAGCCAGTGAGCGAGACAGTAAACCCAATGGCAATGCCGCAAATTTCCAAAGTTGTAGTAAACATCGGTGTTGGAGAAGGTGGAGACCGCCTATCAAATGCTGAGAAAGTATTGGAATTAGTTACTGGAGTAACTCCAATCAGAACTCTAGGTAAGCAGCAAAACCGTGACCTAAAGGTACGTGTTGGATTCCCTATTGGATGCAAGGCAACCATCAGAAACTCTGAATCTATCAAGAAATTCCTTACCGATGCTTTCTGGGTCAGAGAGAATACAATTCCATCATGGAACTTTGACAAGTCCGGAAACCTATCATTCGGAATACCTGACTATACAGACTTCCCAGACCAGAAGTACGACCCGGACATCGGAATCTTCGGCATGGACATCAATATCGTGCTAGAGAGACCTGGCCACCGTGTCAGCCGTCGCCGACGTCGTAGTGCAAAGGTCGCACAGAACCACCGAACTAATGCTGATGATGCCAGAGCATGGTTTGTTGAGAATTATGGTATCAAAATCTTGGAGGAGTGAAAATGGCTCGAGACCATGGAGAACATATTGGAAGAACAATCGGATGCCGCAGATGTGGCCGCCGCCGAGGATTGATCCGACGACACGGACTTCGCCTGTGCAGACAGTGCTTCCGCGACGTAGCTCCCGAAATAGGATTTAAGAAAATGAATTGAGGTGATTATGTATGCAATTTGACCCCCTTAATGACGCACTAGCGAAACTATTCAATGCAGAGCAAGCTGGAAAGTTCAATGTTGATTTGGCTCCAGCATCCAAATTACTTGGATCTGTTCTAGAGATTATGCAAACCTCCGGCTATGTCGGAGAGATTGAGAAGAACGACGACGGACGAGGAGGCAAATTCATCGTTCAACTACGTGGCGCAATTAACCAGTGTGGCGTAGTTAAGCCACGCCACTCAGTTCGTCGCCAGGAGTTCGATAAGTGGGAAGGAAGATATCTTCCTGCTCAAGATTTCGGATTACTGATTTTGACAACCAACAGTGGTGTTATGCACCACAAGGAAGCTAAGGAGAACCGAATTGGTGGTAAACTCCTAGCATATGTTTTCTGAGGTGATTATATGGTAAAATTAGATCGAGTTGAACACACTGTAGAAATTCCTGAAGGAGTTACTGCGTCGATTGATGGTGACATGGTCACCATCACAGGCCCAAAGGGCAGCGTTTCTCGTGATTTCGTTAGCGCAAGACACGATATCTTCCAAGAGGGCGGTGCACTGATTGTTCGCGTAGATATTCCACGCCGCAAGGAAAGAGCACTAGCAGGTACTTGGAATGCACATCTAAACAATATGGTGAAAGGAGTGACAGATGGTTTCACTTACACACTGAAGGCATTGTATTCTCACTTCCCAATGACACTAGCGGTAAAAGGAAACCAACTAATTGTAAACAATTACTTTGGTGAGAGAGTACCAAGATCCGCTGCAATTCTAAACGGAGTTGAAGTAAAAGTACAGAACAAGACAGAAGTCGTTGTCTCTGGAATCGATAAAGAAGCAGTCGGCCAGACCGCTGCAAACATCGAGCGTTCAACAACCGTCAAGAAGCGAGACCGCCGTGTATTCCAGGATGGAATATATCTGATTGAGAAGGCATGAAGGAGGAATTGAGATGAGTGATTATGAAGGTATGACAGTTGCACAACTCAAGGAATTGCTAAAGGAAGCAGGTTTGCCAGTTTCTGGTAAGAAAGCTGACTTAATTGCACGCCTACAAGAAGGAGCAGACGAACCAGCACCAGTCGAAGAGGAATCTGTTGAAGAGGAATCTGTTGTAGAAGAATCTGATGAAGAAGATGATTTTGAAGCAGATTACGATGACGATGAAGATTGGGATGACGATGAAGATTACAACGAGGAACACGTTGCTCGCCAAAAGCCAGTACTCTCTGAAGAGTTGAAGGCTGCACTCGCACTTCGTGCTGCTCAGAAGAAGGGAACCCCTTCTTTCCGCAGAACAGAATGGTTCCGCTACAAGCGTCTATCTCGTTCCGGATGGAGAAAGCCACACGGTATGGATAACAAGCAACGACGCAATTACAAGTATCGTGGTTCTCTAGTAAGAATCGGACATGGTAAAGTGAACGCAGCAAGCGGACTACACCCATCTGGCTTCGAAGAAGTAATGGTTCACAACACTAGAGACCTTGACCAAATCGACGCTGAAACTCAGGCAGCACGTGTAGGTGCAACCGTGGGTGGACGCAAGCGTGAGAACATTCACTCTCGTGCAGACGAATTGGGAATCAGGGTACTAAACCGCAGGAGGGAACGCTGATGCAGATTACTAACCAAAAGAAGATGGCAGCTCAACTATTGAAATGTGGTGTCCATAGAATTTGGATTAACCCGTCCTACCTAGATCAGGTAGCACAATCCGTTCAGAAGGAAGATATCCGCGAGGCTATCGACAACGGATGGATCAAAGCAAAGGCTGTTCAAGGAACTTCTAGAGTTCGTGCTCTAAAGCGCCAAAATCAGAAGAAGAAGGGCCGCAGAAAGGGTCACGGAAAGAGGTCCGGTTCTGCAAATGCTCGCAATCCTCGTAAGCAACAATGGATGGCTACCATCCGTGCACAGCGCCGAACTTTGAAGGACATGCGCGAAGATGGAACACTTGACCGCTCTAAATATCGCCACTATTACCTGAAGGCAAAAGGTGGCTCCTACCGTTCAATCGCTCACATGAAGTCTCAGATGAGCGTTGAAGGAATTTCTATCGGAGGTGACCAATGATGGCAAGGGGACCTAGACAACGTAACCAATACCGCCGACGTCGTAGTGGTGAAACTGACTACAGTCGTCGTCTGAAACTGTTGAAGAGTGGTAATTCACGAGCTGTAGTTCGTGTATCCAACACCCGTGTTGTTTGCCAAGTAGTTTCTTGGAAAGCAGATGGAGACAAAGTTGAACTTTCCGTAACTGGAGATGACCTAGTCGCTCGCTACGGATGGCCAGAGTCTAACTCTCGCAAGAATATTCCAGCATCCTACCTAACCGGATTCGCTCTTGGAAAGGCTGCAATTGCTGCAGGCCATGATGAGGCTGTTCTGGATATCGGTTTGGCTGCTAGTTCAAACGGAAACCGTGTGTTTGCTGCCCTAAAGGGTATGGTTGACGCAGGATTAGAGATTCCTCACGGGGAATCTGTTCTCCCTGGTGAAGATCGCCTAAGTGGTGCACACATCGATGATTCCTATGCTTCTGTTGTAGAAGCGACAAAGACAAAGATTGAGGAGGCGTTCTGAAATGAGTGATGAAGAGATAACTCAAATGGCACCGGGTCTAATTCAGGCCTTTGCTGCAAAAGAGGAAACTGAAGAAACCGGAGGCCGTCGCCGCCGTCATTCTTCTGCAGACGAAGCAATTGCTGCTCTACGTACTTGGACACCTAAGACAAGACTCGGCCGTGAAGTTATGGCTGGTAGAATCCTAACCTACGAGCAAGCAATGGCATCTGGTCTACCAATCCGTGAAGTAGAAATCGTCGATGCATTGATTCCAAACTTAGAGGATGAAGTCATCAAAGTCAACATGGTTCAAAGAATGACAGACTCCGGACGACGTGTTCGATTCAACGTCATGGCATGTGTAGGAAACAAAGATGGCTATGTCGGTCTGGCAATGGCAAAGGGTAAGGAAGTCGCTCAGACTATCCGCAAAGCTCTAACCGCTGCCAAATTGAACCTGATTCAAATCCAGCGTGGTAACGGTTCTTGGGAATCAAGTACAGGTCCAGGAACATCAGTTCCATTCAAGGTACAAGGACAGGCTGGTTCAACTCGTGTAACCCTAATGCCAGCACCTGCGGGTAAGGGATTGGTTATCGGAGAAACTGGAAAGCGTGTACTAACTCTTGCTGGAGTGAGTGACGTTTTGTCTAGAACCAAGGGACAAACCCGTACTACAATCAATTATGCTGCTGCAACATTCAATGCATTAGCTGCAATCAACAGAACTCGTGTAAGCGATACACAGAGAGCCCAGTTATTCATTCACAAGGGGAGGCTTCTAGAATGAGTTGGATAGTAGTAAGAGCTCGCTCGGATGTAAAGGTCGAGCGTTCAATCAAAGAAACAATGGGAATGCTAAACTTGACTCGTGTAAACCACGCAGTCATCATTCCTGAAAACCCACAGTACAAGGGTATGCTTCAGAAGGCTAAGGATTACATCACTTGGGGAGATGCAGATGCAGATCTTGTTGAAAAGATGATTTCCGAGCGTGGACGCCTAGTTGGAGACAAGCCGGTTACAGACGCTGATGTCAGTGAGGCAACCGATTTTGGTTCTATCAAGGAATTTGCAGCAGCAATCGTTTCTGGCGATGCTACTGTCAAGGACATGCCTGACATGAAGAGGGTATTCAGATTACATCCACCACGTGGCCCAAAGGGCTGGGGTGGACTAAAGCGCTCCTACGTTATTGGTGGCGCTCTTGGACCTCGTGGAGAGGATATTTCGGCTTTAGTCGAAAGGATGATTTGAGGTGATTTTGATGAGTAAAGCAAACAAGCATCGAGGACGTTGCCGCACACACGGAAGAGGCCACAAGGCTGGACGTGGAGCAGGTAAGCGTGGAGGTCGCGGAAGAGCTGGTATGAACAAGCACCGCGTAATGACTCGTATCAAATACATGCCAGGCCACTGGGGTATGCACGGTTTCAACCGTGACCCAAGCCTAAGAACAGTCTATGTTACTTGCAATGTGAGTGACCTAGAACGTATGGCAGAAGGAAAGGATTCAATCGACTTAACAGAGATGGGAATCGACAAACTACTCGGCTCTGGAAGAATTAGTACTGCATTAACTGTAACAGTTGAAGAATGGTCAGCTAAAGCGGCTGAAAAGATTTCAGCTGCTGGCGGTTCAATCGAAGGCGACGATGAAGAAGAGGAGTGGGAATGAATACCTTAATCGGTTTTCATTAGACTTCATTAATAAAATAAAATTTGGAGGAATGTAACATGGGCAAGCAATCAATCCCTTGGGCAGTTGGACTTACAGGTCTGCTGTACTTCGGAATGCTAGGGTATTGGCAATATGATGCATTTGAAACCGCTCTGTTTGGCTCTGGTAATGCATCACAGAATGCAATTGATGCAGCGATATTCGGATTTGTTTTCGGTGTAGTATATGTGGCATTCATGATTTGGTGTTTCACAAGAGATCTTCCTGAAGGACTCAAAGAAGTACCAATCATTGGCCGCTATGGTAAGATGCTAGCATGGCTGGGATTCCTAGTCACTGCTGTTTGGTATTGCCGTCCTAATGCTTGGTATGATGGAACTCATCAAGACATGGTCGGATACTTACTGGTAGGAGTAATTCTACTCGGATTTGGTGCTGCTGCCGCATTGACTTGTTTCATGTACAGTGGCGAAAAGAGTAGCCGTCTGTATGCTCTGCGCAGATTCGTAGACACCTATCCTACTATCACAAAGCCTGAGCGCCACGTCAGATTCAATGAGAAGTTGTGGACTACAACGCTCGTTCTAATCATTTACTTCGCAATGACAAACGTCATGATTTGGGGTCTTTCCGGACAGGCACTTGACTTGTTCAGTGGTTTCCGTTCAATTATGGCTGGTGCATCTGGTACAATCATGCACTTGGGTATCGGACCGATTGTTACCGGTTCGATTATCATGCAATTGTTCGCTGGTGCTAAGATTATCCGTTTGGATCTACAAGATTCTGAAGATAAAGCGATGTACCAAGGTGTACAGAAATTGTTAGTTCTGTTGATGATTCCTATCGAATCAATTCCTCAGACCTACGGTTTCCTTGACCCAACAGAGGCTCTGATTACCAACTACGGAATGGGCTGGGCAAACTTCGTAATCGTTGCTCAACTATTCGCAGGTTCCTACCTAGTATTCTTGCTTGATGAACTTGTAAGCAAGTGGGGAATTGGGTCTGGTATCTCTCTATTCATTGCTGCTGGTGTAGCACAGTCGACATTCGTCGGTACCTTGTCACCAATGCCAGCAACATCTGGAATGAGTTACAGTCTACAAAATCCACCATCTGGAACGTTGCCGATGATATTCTACATGTTTAGGGAGGCGTCTAATGCCGAAATGATATCGCAAAACGGTTTCGAAACGATATTACTGACGCACGTGAATCCTGTTGCTGCATTATTCTCATCTGTAGTGGTATTCCTCGTGGTAGCATACGCAGAATCTAGTAAACTCGAGTTGCCACTAACTCACGGTAAGGTCCGTGGTCACCGTGGTAAGTATCCAATCCGTTTGGTTTACGCATCTAACATTCCGGTTATTTTGATGGCAGCACTACTTGCTAACATCAACATGTTCACACTACTATTCTGGAACCATCCAACTCTGCAGAAGACGCCGATACTCGGTAAGGAGGGTTGGGGAAGTATGTCCGAATATATTGGAACCTACGAGCCCGGTTCATCTACACCTAGTGGCGGATTCGCTTGGTATTCCTCGATGGTCAACGGTGTTAACGATTGGTTGATTCCTCTACTGAATCAGCAAGGTGATATCTATGGCCATAGCTTATGGCAAATTGGCGGTCACGTAGTGTTCTATGTCACTTTGATGACTGTAGGTTCGATGGTATTCGCTAAGTTCTGGATCGATACTACGAATATGGGTTCGAAAGACGTAGCTAAACAAATCGAACGGACGGGTATGCAGATTCCTGGATTCCGTAAGAATCCTCTAGTTCTAGAGCGTATTCTTGAGCGCTACATCCCACCAGTGACTTACTTCTCTGGTGCTTTCGTAGGTTTACTCGCAGCAGGTGCTGACTTGCTAGGAACGGTGGGTAATGCTACCGGAACGGGTCTGTTGCTTGCCGTAGGTATCATTTTGCGTACATATGAGCAAATACAGAAGGAGCAAGCGATGGAAATGCATCCGATGCTCCGGCAGTTCTTCGGTGCTGAGTGATCAAGAATCAGAAATTTAGTGGATTTTTGTCCTTAATTTTTGAATTTTATATCTAGAGATTTTTGTAGTATTTATTTTTATATTTCTGGCTTTCAAAAATACTGATTTCGCATATAATATACTCGTACTTATTGCTTCGCAGTACCTCGTTTTGGAAACAGGTGCTAACAGTCACCTTGATATACGGGGGGGAGTTCGGCAGGATGCTTGCGTCGTAAGGGACGGCGTTGGCGGCTGAGTTCTAAGGAACAATGACTGCCGCCATCTACCCAGACGCAAGCCGAAGCAAATTGCGGTCTTGAGAAACCACGCCCCCCCAGGGACAGTGCCAGCTCAAGGCCAGGTAGGTGATTAGTGTTCACGACACAATTTTTTAGTTGTGTGCAAGAATAGAGCAAACTCTAGTGCAACGTGAACCTGTCAATTTTATTTTAGGTCAGCAAGTTAAACAAACAACAGCGACAAGTAGCCAAAGGATCGAGACAAGAGAGATGCGAATCTAGCATCAAGAAATCTGGTTGATCCTGCCAGAGGCGACCGCTATTGGAGTTCGATTAAGCCATGCGAGTAGAAAGAAATTAGATTCTTTGCATACTGCTCAGTAACACGTGGATAACCTGCCCTACACTGGGGGATAATCTCGGGAAACTGAGGATAATACCCCATAGACCACTACGCCTGGAACGGTGAGTGGTTGAAAGCTCAGGCGGTGTAGGATGGGTCTGCGGCGTATCAGGTCGTAGGGGGTGTAATGGACCTCCTAGCCATCGACGCGTACGGGTTGTGGGAGCAATAGCCCGGAGACGGATTCTGAGACACGAATCCGGACCCTACGGGGTGCAGCAGGCGCGAAAACTTCACACTGCAGGAAACTGTGATGAGGGAACTCCAAGTGACTGCACAATGTGTAGCCTTTTCTTGAATCTTAATAGTTCTTGGAATAAGGGCTGGGAAAGACCGGTGCCAGCCGCCGCGGTAATACCGGCAGCTCAAGTGGTCGTCGCTTTTATTGGGCCTAAAACGTCCGTAGCCTGTTTGGTAAATCTGTGGGTAAATCAACGAGCTCAACTCGTTGAATTCTGCAGAGACTGCCAGACTAGGGACCGGGAGAGGTATGAGGTACTCTGGGGGTAGGGGTAAAATCCTGTCATCCTCAGAGGACCACCTGTTGCGAAGGCGTCATACTGGAACGGATCCGACGGTCAGGGACGAAGCCTAGGGGCACGAACCGGATTAGATACCCGGGTAGTCCTAGGTGTAAACGCTGTGGATTTGGTGTGTGGGGTCCGCAATGGGCCCCATGTGCCGGAGTGAAGATGTTAAATCCACTGCCTGGGGAGTACGGTCGCAAGGCTGAAACTTAAAGGAATTGGCGGGGGAGCACAGCAACGGGAGGAGCGTGCGGTTTAATTGGATTCAACGCCGGAAAACTCACCAAGGCCGACGGACATATGAAGATCAGCGTAACGAGCTTATCGGATTGTTCGAGAGGTGGTGCATGGCCGTCGTCAGTTCGTACTGTAAAGCGTTCTGTTAAGTCAGATAACGAACGAGACCCGCATCCTTATTTGCGACCCTCATGTCCGCATGAGGCGCACCATAGGGAGACCGCTGGTGTGAAACCAGAGGAAGGCGCGGGCAACGACAGGTCAGTATGCCCCGAATGTCTTGGGCTACACGCGCGCTACAAAGGACAGGACAATGGGAAGCCACGCCGAGAGGCGGCGCTACCCCGAAACCTGTTCATAGTTCGGATCGAGGGCTGTAACTCGCCCTCGTGAAGCTGGATTCCGTAGTAATCGTGTTTCAACATAGCACGGTGA
>CEQU01049011.1_pt1 | contig 23221 bp, 32 predicted proteins | sample 531031 | NCBI WGS metagenome assembly CEQU01 (sample SAMEA2621216, study PRJEB7988) | marine metagenome | isolation source: saline water (ENVO:00002010), including
ATGCCGAAAATATGACCGATAATGTTGTTCACGTGAAAGCCTGTGAACTGTTGAAAAACGGTAAGGTGTCGGTAATGGTGGAAGAACTAAAGGCGCTTAATGCTGAGGCGCAAGCCATAACAATTGAAGAAATAACGGGCGGGTTGCGCCGCTGTGCTGCGGCAGCGGCTGGCGCGGGTCAGCATTCGGCGGCGGCGCAAGCCTTGGTAGCGCTCGCTAAGTTGGGTGGGTTGATGGTGGAAAAACGCGCTGTGTCGGTCGATGACACGCGCCAGCACCTCGACGCGGTAGCCGAGCTTGCTACCACGCCAACAGAAACAGAGAAACAACCAGAAATACCGCCAAAATTGGAACCAAATGTGGAACCAAGTCACATAACCCATTGATTTTATTAACTTAACCAACTGATTAGTTATCTGTACCGCTCTATCTCTCCAGCGGTATTTGGGGGCGAAAACTTTATTTTCCCCGTGCTTTTTGTTTTTGCCCCCCCCTTTTTTTTTGATGGGGGGCGGATTTTATTTACACCCCCCCGCGCAAAAATGAGCAAATAAAAACCAATGCCCGAAAAAAATAAGATGGATAAAATAACTCAGCACCATTTAAGAAATTTAGCATTTGGAAATGCTGTAAAAAATGACAACGGTACAATATCGACGGTTTTCACAGTGCAATTCGATGAGCCTGACGGCAGTGTAATTGTTGTGCCTTCCGTTTGGGATGGCAAGGTACTTGATCCGCTAACGGCATTAAAACGGGCTAAAAAGGAAAACGTTTTCGAGCTATTTGAATCAAGATCGCAGGCTGATGCTTTTGATCGCATGATCCACGAAAAAAATAAGTTTCTGGGTGGCAGAATGAAGCCAATACCCTCAAGCGATGCGTTAGATATTTTAGGGCGTTATGGTTTATTAAAAGGCGGTTTACTGGATTAATGACAAACCCTTGGCCTTTGTTTTTGGAACGCTACCAAAACGACCCAGCCGGATTTGCAGAGCATGTAATCGGCATGAAGCCGATACCCTGGCAACGCGAAGTCATGGATGCTATAGGCAAGGGCGAAAGGCTGTGTAGCGTCGTTTCGGGACACGGTGTCGGCAAATCATCTTGCGCCGCATCAATAATCTTGTGGTTTATGACCACGAAGTTTCCTTGCAAGGTGGTGGTCACGGCCCCCACAGCAAGCCAGCTATTTGATGCCTTGTTTGCTGAGTTAAAATCGCGGCTCAAGGAAATGCCGAAAGCCGTCAGCAAACTCTTTGAGGCAACCAGTGACCGCATTGTTTTAAAAAGCAGTCCAACCGAAGCCTTTTGTAGTGCCAGAACAAGCTCAAAGGAGCGCCCCGAAGCATTAGCGGGTGTTCATAGCCAAAACGTCCTTCTGGTAGCAGACGAAGCGTCAGGGATTCCAGAAACAGTCTTTGAGTCTGGTAGTGGCAGCATGTCGGGAAAAAATGCCCACACCATCCTTTTGGGTAATCCTGTGCGAGCCAGCGGGTTTTTCTACCGCACTCAAACAGAACTGGCAGACAGGTGGTGGACACGCAAGGTAAGCTGCCTTGATAGCCCCCTTGTGTCCGAAGACTTTATTGATGACATGAAGTCGCGCTATGGCGAGGAGTCCAACGCCTACAGGGTAAGGGTGCTAGGTGAATTTCCGGTAGCCGATGAAGATACTTATATACCACTCAACCTGATAACAGCCGCCACGACACGCGATGTTGAGGAAAGTCCTGTCGCCCCCGTCATTTATGGAGTCGATTGTGCAAGGTATGGCAACGACAAATCAGCCCTTGTGAAGCGCAAGGGCAACACGGTTACAGAGATAAAAAGCTGGCGGGACAAGTCTACGATGGAATTAGCGGGTATCATACTCAACGAGTATGAAAACGCGAATATTCTCGACCGCCCACAGGAAATTTGTGTTGACGTTATCGGCATTGGTGCTGGTGTCGTTGACAGGTTAATTGAGCTTGATCTTCCCGCACGGGGCATAAACGTGTCGGAAAGTGCAAGCATGAGCGAAAAATACATGAGGATGCGCGACGAGCTATGGGGAAAGGCACGGGAATGGTTTGAGCAGAAAGACTGCAAGATACCCGATGATGCGACCCTCATACACGAACTGGCGACCCCGCGTTTTGCGTTCACGTCTACAGGAAAAATTAAGATTGAATCGAAAGACGAGATGCGAAAGCGCGGTATTCGGTCGCCAGACATTGCAGATGCGTTTTGCCTTACACTTGCGAGTAACGCAGTAATTGGTGTCCACGGCTCGAAGTTTGCGTGGAAACAGACAATAGAAACAGATACGAACTGGATTGTGTAAATGGCTATTTACCAGGGATTATTAGGGATAGGACAAGCCGTCCCTGTTGCGGCGGGGCGTTTTGTAAACAATCTCCTGTCGCCCTTTAATTATGATGAACGAGGAATGATTCCGTTTCAACGGGTTGTTGCAACCCCGCGTTTAAAAGATAAAGAAGAAGAAGAAGAAAAAAATAAAAACGAAGAAAACCAAGAAAAAAACCAGCCTGTAATGTTTGTTGGGGATGACGGCCCTCCCACAAGTTTTAGTGATGAGAATTTTAGTGTGGGCGGTCCTACCGGATTTGCAGATTTTACACCAACAACGGTTGGGCCAGAAGCAATTGCAAGCGAATATGCCAAGAGCGTTAGCGATGCAATGAAAGCAGATCGACCATCATTATTTTCCGCTGGGTTACTTGAAAACCCTGTATCGACAATTTCCAATTATATGAGTAGGCCGGAAAATATTATGGGTACAGTTATCGGAGCGCCTACAGGCTCCATACTGGAAGCCGTCAGCAATTACAATATGAAGAATCAGGCTTATAACCGTGCGATGGCTGAAATGGGTCAGCCCGGATATTCCTACGGCATGTTTGATGGACAGCCGTATTCCACAGGAATGACCTCTTTCGGAACCAGAGGCATATATGGAACGGTGCCGGACTGGTTTGATGTTGATTCTGCTGATGCTCTTGAAAACTACAGTCGCGGTCTTGATGTAGATGGCAATCCGACTATTGACGTTGGCACTGCAAGATTTTCGCCAGATGGTTTTCTCTCTACGCCTTTTGGACACGATGTTGCAACGCCAGAGGACATTGAAGCGTTAGCCAGGGAATATGGCCTTACCTACGATGAGGCACTGGATGCTGTTAATCGTTCTGAAAGTGGTGATGGTGATTTAGAAAGTAACTTGGAAGGATTGGCAGACACATCCTTTGAAACAGGTGTTACTGGAACAGATATGAGTTCCGATGAATTTGAATGGGATGGCACCGATATTAATTCAAATTCCGCTAACGACTACGATACAAGTTACAACGCCTCCTATACCGATGATATAAATTGGTCACCTGTTGGTTATAATGAAAATATGGCGGGTGGTTTTGCGGGAGGACTAACGACCTACGGGCCTGAAGATACCTTTGGTGGGGCTATGAATTGGGGTCGCTCTCAAGAACAGGATCGAATGGCAGAAGAAAGAGAGGCTATCGCAAAAGCAGAACGAGATGCCTATGCTTTCGACATGGCAAGAGAAGCCAAAGAAGATCAGGACGCAATGAAAGAAAGGTCAGGAAGAGGATATCAAGCAATTGACGCGATGGCCCAAGAAAGACGAGGTGAGGGTTCCGACGATAGTGATTTTGATCCAGATGCAGACTTCAGCGACATGATGGATGAAGAAGAAAGCCCTTGGTAAAGCGTGGTTCTGAACAATTCAGTGGCTATAACAAGCCTAAAAAAACACCTAACCATAAAACCAAATCTCACGCTGTGCTTGCGAAACAAGGGGACCAGATCAAATTAATCAGGTTTGGACAACAGGGTGTTAAAGGTGCTGGGAAAAATCCAAAAACTGCAAAAGATAAAGCAAGGCGCAAGTCTTACTATGCGAGACATAATGCACAAGGCAAACCAACCTCAAAGTTATCGGCAAAATATTGGTCACATAAGGTGAAATGGTAGGAAATGAAAAAGCCAGGATTGTACAGGAATATTGCCAACAAGAGAAAACGAATTAAGGCCGGAAGCGGGGAGCGTATGCGAAAAGCTGGAAGTAAAGGCGCACCCACTGCCAAAGCTTTTAAACAGGCCGCAAAAACAGCAAGGAAAAGATAATGCCTAAAATGAAATACAGCTACAAAAAGCCTGGAAAAGCAAAAGCAGCCGCTAAAAAAAGTGGTAAGAAGGTATCTTACAGAAAGCGCAAGTAATGGCGAAAATGGATGACATTGAACTGCACTCAATCGTGCAGGGCGAGATGGAACAGGCTGTCAATTACCACGACACCGAATTTGCGGCTGATCGCATTGACGCAATGAATTACTACCTGGGCGAACCGCTTGGCAATGAGCGTGATGGTCGAAGCAAGGTAATTCAAACTGAAGTGGCTGATGTAATTGATGGGATATTGCCCCAACTTGTCAAAATATTTACGACCACTGATGATTTCGTAAAGTTTGAGCCAAGAGGCCCAGAGGACGTTGAGGCTGCAAAACAGGCTACGGAATACGTTAATTTTATTTTGAATGCTGATAATGACGGCTGGCTTATTTTTCATCACTGGATGAAAGACGCACTGATTTCAAAGGCTGGTATTGTCAAAAGTTATTTCGATGAAAAGGAGATCATCACTGAAGATTCTTATGAGGGTTTAAGCGAAGAAGAATTAACCGCATTGCTCATGGATGAAGAAATTGAGATTCTTGAGCAAGAGGCGAGGGAAGTGGGCGAACCTCAGATAACCCCTGATGGTCAAATGATGCCAGCCCCGATGGTCTTTGACATTAAGGTACGAAAGACCACTAAAGATGGTCGTGTAAAAATCGAGAATATACCACCCGAAGAATTTTTATTTAATCAACGGGCAAAGGATTTAGACGATTGCCGTTTTGTTGCCCATCGTACCGAAATGACGGTGAGCGACCTTGTAAGCATGGGTTATGACCAAGAAGAAATAGAACGCTATGCGGGGTATACGGAAACCGACACACTCAATGAAAAACAGGCACGTTTTCAAGACCTTGAAAGTGCTGTTGGTGATGAATCAGGTGATCCATCCATGCGGGATGTGCTTGTTACCGAAGTTTACATAAAGATCGACTACAACAACGATGGCAAGGCTTCAATACGCCGTCTTCTTTGTGTAGGAAGTTCTTATGAGATATTGGAAAACGAGCCTTATTATATGTTTCCGTTTTCTGTTATTTCACCCATCCTTATGCCTCACAGACTAATCGGGCGAAGTGTTGCCGAACTGGTTATGGATTTGCAGCAAAGCAAGACTGCAATTCTGCGGCAATGCCTTGACAATCTGTATCTCCAAAATAATGCACGGGTTGGCGTTGTTGAAGGACAGGTCAATATTGATGATGTCATTTCTGCAAGACCGGGTGGTGTTGTCAGAATGAGAGCGCCGGGAATGGTGCAGCCTCTTACTACACCCAGCGTAGCGGATGGTGCATTTCCGCTTCTTTCTTATATGGATCAAGTGCGTGAGATGCGTACAGGTTTATCAAAAGCCAGTATGGGTCTTGATCCTGATGCGTTGCAATCCAGCACCGCTACGGCTGTTGCCGCGACCGTCAGTGCAGCGCAAGCCAAGGTAGAAATGATTGCGCGGGTTTTTGCAGAGACAGGTGTTAAACGCCTTATGAAATGTATTTTGCAACTTGTGCAGAAACATCAGCAACAGCCTCGCATGGTGCGCTTGAGAAATACTTTTGTGCCGATGGACCCGCAGATGTGGGACAATGAATTTGATGTGAGTGTGAATGTTGGCCTCGGCAATGGCGACGATCAGCAAAAAGCGGCGATGCTTGCCCAGGTTGCGGCAAAACAGGAACAGGTCTTGACCCAGATGGGAATGGATAATCCGCTTTGTACAATGGGCCAGTATCGAAACACTCTGCAAAGAATGCTGGAAGCCAGCGGTCATAAAGATATTGATAATTATTTTCTTGATCCCGACAATTTGCCGCCGGAACTGCAACAGAAAATACAGCAGAAAATGCAAGCGCCACAAAACAACGAGGAACAGCAAAAGCTTCAACTCGAAAAAATGAAAGTTGAGGCTGAATTACAGCTTGCCCGTGAAAAGATGATGGCTGAACTGGAATTGAAAAAACAGGAAATGGAAATGAAGAACCAGTTGCGGATGAAAGAGATGGAGTTTGAAGCCCAGCTTAGAAGCATCGAAGCATCATCCGGGACTGATATTTCAACGAACATACCAAGAGCATAGACATGGCTGATGAAGGACGGTTACGCGATGAAATGAATCGCGGTTCCAAGGCGGCAGAAGTATTAAGAAATCCTGTATTTGATGAAGCGTTTTCAATACTGCAAAAGCGTTACATACAGGCGTGGGTTGATACCCCAGCCGATCAGATTGAAGAAAGAGAGCGTCTTTATCAAAGCGTTCATGTCTTGCAAGATATATACGATCAACTTGAAGCTGTTATGACCACAGGCGCAATGGCTTCAGAAGAATTGGACGCAAACAGCGTTCACTAGAATCCTGCCACAGGCCGGATGACCAAGCCCCAACGGGCAGTCTAACATCCTTTGGAGAAACATTATGGCTGAAGCAACCCTTGAGAATGGGACTTCATTACTATCACGGGAAGATGCCGTGAATTTACTTCTGGCAAACGATACCCCTGAAGAGGATAAGGTTGAAGTTAGCGAGGAGGCACCGTTAGAAGTCGAAGAGACTTCTGATGAGGACACCGAAGCCGATGAGGTAGAGGTCGAAGCGGAAGCAGAAGAATCTGATTCTGAGGAAGTCGAAGAAGACGAACCCGAAGAAGAAGAGGAAGCTGAAGAAGCACCCGTAGTTGAAGAACCACAGCGCTACCGCGTCAAAGCTGGCGAGGAAGAGGTTGAGGTTACGCTGGACGAATTAAGAAATTCGTATATGCGTAATGCAGACTACACCAGGAAAACCCAGCAAGTCGCAGAGGAGCGTAAAGCTGCTGAAGCGGAACTGGAACACCTGCAAGGCGAACGAAACCGTTACGCCGACCAGCTTGAGACTTTGGAGCAAGCCCTTAGTCAACAGGAGCCACCCCAGGAATATTGGGATAAGCTGTATCAAGAAAACCCGATGGAATACACTCGGCAAAAAGACCTTGCGCGAGATCGCAAGGATGCTTTGCAGAATATTGAACAGGAGAAACAGAGAGTACAGCAAGAACAAATGACGCAACTGCAAGCCCAGGCTGAAAAGCAAATGGCACAGGAGCGTATTAGACTGACCGAATTAATTCCCGAATGGACTGATTCTCAAAAAGCCCAAGCGGAAAAAAATGAAGTCATTACCTACGCGCAAAGGTATGGATATTCAAATGACGAATTAAGTCGGGTTAGTGATAGCCGTGCAGTCGCTTTGATGAGGAAAGCAATGTTATATGACAAGCTCATGGAAGCAAAACCAGCGGCAACAAAAAGAACGACCAAGGCTCCGAAAATGACCAAAAGCGGCCAGCCTCAAAGTAAGAAGCAAAAAACTCAAAGGCGAAGGCGTGATGCCCTCGCGAATATCGGTAAGCAAAAAGGCAGAAATGCAATGGATGCTGCCGTTGATTATCTTCTTACTAAATAGGAGGCCAATTATGGCTACATGGACTACTTCTAATGCCATTGGACAGCGCGAGTCGTTATCTGATGTCATTACAAGGATTGACCCAGATGAGACACCAATTTTCTCAAATGGGAAAAAAGAAACCACGAAAGCGGTTTTTCACGAATGGCAGGTTTGAAAGAGCCTCGCTAGGCTGCAAAGTCTAGTTGTAACTGGGTGAATTGCTGGGAACCCCTACCGAGAAATCGAAGGGCAATCAGCAGCCAAGCCTCGCAAGAGGAAGGTTCAACGGCCATCCCGAAAGGGAGTAGGGTTAAGTAACCCGAAGCGCCCAGCCCCATATATAATGGGTGAAGATATGGTCTGCTCTGCATAGCATAATATGCAGCAGCCTTTTATAAGGCGAATTAAGATTAACGACCTTAATTGAACATAACGTCAAGAGCTTGCCGCTGCTGTTGACACGAACTACGTCAACGAAGGTGCAGATTTTAGTTATGTAAATCCCTCGGCTACTACAAGACTTGGGAATTACCACCAAATATCTGTGCAAGCAGCACAAGTTTCCGGCACGTTAGATGCAGTAGATGTCGCGGGTCGGGACAAAGAAACGGCTTATGTTAAAATACTGAAAGGTATTGAACAACGCCGTGACATAGAGAAGGCTCTGTTTAAGAACGAAGCTCGTTCTTCTTCTGATCCTCGTAAGGCTGGAAAATTCCTGTCTTACATCACTAACATGGAGCTAATCTCAGCTTCAACTACCCCTGCTGGAACTGGCGCAAACGTATCAGACATGGCTGGAACGAATGCGGCACTAACTCTGGCAAAAATCGACAGTGCTATGAAAATGGCATATGACGATGGTGGACAACCGGACATGATGGTTGTTTCACCAGCAAACAAGGTTGCGTTTTCTGATTTGTCTAGCGGCAGTGCAGTAACCAACCAATTGCATATGACTGCCAATGCTCCAACCGATGCGATTATAATCGGTTCCGTAAACAAGTATGCGGCTTAACTAGAGAAATCTGTTTTGAGAATCTGGTGAACTCAGGGAAACTCTGGCAACAGACAATCCTGATCCAAGCCTCTTTTTTAAGAGGAAGGTGCAACGACCATCCCGAAAGGGAGTAGGCTGGAAGCCCAGCCGAAGCGCCAGACACCCTTATGGGTGATGATATGGTCTGATCTGTACAGGTGCAAGCAATGTACAGCAGCGAAAGCGGTCTTAGTTTAGCGAACTAAGGCGAACATAATGATCTATGTATCTTACGGACTTTGGCACGTTGAATGTTGTGATTGATCGTCAAGCAGCTAACACTGAACTCTTGCTGCTCGACAAAGACCACTACAGTTTAGGCCACTTGCCTGGACGTATGTTCTCGGTAAGCGATGTCGCCCCCGTTGGCGATGCTACCCGCTTCTCAATTGTGAGTGAGTGGACGCTTATTATGGACGCTCCAAAAGCACACGCTGCTGTCGTGGATCTTTCAACCACTTAATCCGTAACGGGAGAGGTGTAAAAACCTCTCCCACTTTATTTAAAGAGAGAGACATGAAAAAACTTTTGACTGAAGATCGTGTGGCTGGAAAGAAAACGTATTTCCAGACAGAAGGTGATGATACCCACGTTGTTACTGAACAAAAAGTCGATCATATCCTTGAGCATAACAAGCGCCAAGCGAATGATTGGAAGTCGGGCAGCATGATTGGCAACACGCAGCGCCACCATCAGAAGGTCGCTGAAATTCCGGCAACCCTTTACTACGATCTGGTTAAAAAACTTGGTGATCCGCGCCACAATCTACAAGCATGGAAAAAGTGGCTAAATGATCCCGAAAACCGATTTTTTAGGTCTACAGGCGGCACAGTCTAATGGCGATAACAACCTACGCAGAATTACAAACGGCTTTGGATAACTGGCTTGCCAGAACAGACTTACAAAGCCGAACACCCGAATTTATTACCCTTGCCGAAGCAAGGATGAACCGTGAGCTTGAAACACGCTCACAGGAAAAAAGGGCTACCTCTGCATTGGTTGCTGATGATCCATACGTAACCTTGCCAACCGATGTCAGGCGAATTAGGCATGTGCGTTTAAACACAAACCCCCGCACAATTTTGGGTTTCTATACGCCGACAGCGGTTGATATTGAACGGCCCAGCACAGGGACAGGCAAGCCAAAAATGTATTCGGTTGTCGGTGAAGAACTCTATTTAAGGCCAACGCCGGACTCTACTTACGAACTTGAAATAGATTACATTGCCAATATCTCTGCTTTGAGTGACAGCAATACGTCAAACACAATTTTGACCCGTTATCCTGATGTGTATTTGCATGGCGCACTTACGGAAGCCTTTGGTTATCTGATGGATACCCAGAGACAGACTCAGCACGATACACTTTTTAGCCGCGCTATTACTGAAATAAAACTGGATGACGACCGCGCTAAATATGGCGGCAGTCCACTAACACTATCAACGGAATATGGAGAAATAGCATGAGTGCGCTTTCTGACACTTTGGAAAACACTATCCTTGATGCGATTTTGAGAAACACGTCCTATCAAGGGCCGTCAACGGTTTATATCGGACTCAACACCGCTTCTTTTACGGATGATGGCTCTGGCGGTACTGAAATATCTGGAAACGGATACGCCCGTCAGTCAATCGCTTTTGATGCCGCTTCTAGTGGGGCAACGGATAATACGAGTACCGTGGATTTTCCAACGGCAACAGGAAGTTGGGGAACAATTAGTCATTGGGGTCTTTTTACGGCTTCAACTTCTGGTACTCTTTTAATACATGGTGCTTTTTCCGCGAGTAAGGCTGTTGCATCTGGTGACATTCTACGAATTGCGGCTGGTGAGCTTGATATAACGGCTGCCTGATATGGCTGAGATCCACGGCCCCACTTTAGAGCAGCTAGACGATTGGGGAAATATTGATTCTCTTGATTCCTATGGAAATCTTGAAGACATTGCCAACTGGTCAAGGTTTGAGGCTTCTGCATCAGCCAGTGTAGCCGTCACCCAGACTAGTGCTTTAACACGCATACAGCCCGTATCCGGCTCTGCAAGTATTGCTTTAACTGAAAGCAGTGCGGTTATTCGCTTACGAACTGTTTCTGCTTCAGAAAATATCGCTTTAACTGAAAGCAGCGCGGTTGTTCTAATTCTTTCTGTTTCTGGTTCAGCAAGTGCTGCTATTACTGAAAGCAGTGCGGTTAAAAGAATACATTCGGTATCTGGCTCTTCTGATATTGCTATTACTGAAAGCGCAGCAGCTATCATTCTGGTAGGCGTTAGCGGAACGGCAAATATTACAATAAACGAAAGCAGTGCTGCACAACTGCTATGGAACTTGCCAACAGTTGATGATCCGGCGTTTAGCGTTATCGCTGCTGGCAGTCATACTTGGACAGAACAGACAACTGATAGTCATACTTGGAGCAACCAGTGATACCATTTGGTGAATTTGTACCCGATCAGCCGCACCTTGGAAATGCTGGTGCAACGGTTGCAAAAAACGTCATCCCTGCGTTAAAGGGCTATAGAAGCTATCGGCAACTAGCCGCAGTATCGGGCGCAGCAACTAATGACATTCTTGGAATGTATGCCGGAAAAGCTGATGATGGTGATACCTCTTTGTATGTTGGTGATAGTGCAAAATTATACAGGATGGATGCGTCAGATAGTTCCTTAACTGATAAATCCAAAGGAGGAGGCTATTCAACCGCATCAGGCGATGTCTGGAAATTTGCTCAATTCGGTGAAACTTTATTAGCAACTAATTTTACCGATAATATCCAGACGGCAACCATAGACAGTGCCAGTGCATTTGCTGATCTTAGTGGTTCACCACCAAAGGCAAAATTTATTACAACCGTGAAAGATCAGGTCTTTTGTGGATTTACAAATGATACGGACGGCGTGACTCCCTATCGAGTACGATGGTCTGCCATCAACAGTGCTACAGGATGGACAGTCGGAACAAGCTTATCAGACTATCAGGACGTTGTTGATGTGGGTGATTGCACAGGGCTTGTTGGTGGTGAATATCTTATTGCTCTTTTTGAGCGAGGAATTGTTCGCGCCAGTTTTGTGGGCGCTCCACTTATTTACCAATTTGATCGTTTAACAAATCAGAAAGGATGTACGGTTCCAGGCAGTGTTGCAAGCGTTGGTGCGGGTCTTGTTTTCTTTTTAAGCGATGACGGCTTTCACATGTTAAAGGGCAATGAGATTGTCTCAATTGGTGCCGAAAAAGTTAATAAATGGTTTCTTAAGCGATTTAAAATAGCGAACAAGGAAAATATGGTCGCATCAGTTGACCCAATGAATCAAAATGTGATTTGGGCATATCCGAACACTGATTCCGAAGATGGATCAAATAACGAAATTTTAATTTATAATTATAACTTAAACCGCTGGAGTTATGTTGAACAAAGTACAACGGCATTAGCGCCTCTTTTTTTAGCTGGATACACGCTTGAAAATCTTGATAATATTAATTCAAGTATTGATTCTATTCCGGCAAGTCTGGATGACGGTATTTGGAAAGGCGGTACTTTTTTCTTTGCTGGTGCAAAAGATAAAAAGGTTCAGTCTTTTACAGGTGACCGATTGGAAGCGACGTTAGAAACAGGCGAGTTTGATGTTTCTCCAGGTAAGCGCAGTCTTGTTAATAATATTATTCCCTACGTTACGTCTGCATCAGGAACCGCGCCCACGATTTCCGCAGCGATTGGTTCAAGATTAAGGCAAAACGATGACGTTTCTTTCGGCACAACTTCAAGCCAGAATGCAGATGGGTATTGCCCTGTTCGATCTAGTGGAACTTATCATCGTGTTCGTTTAAGCCTCTCAGGTGATTGGGAACAAGCCCAAGGTGTTGATGTTGATATTCAGCAAATGGGAATGCGCTGATGGCGACTGCAAACTTTCGCGCTCTGTCGCCTTTTAGTGACCAGCGTGAAACCACAGAGGTCGTTAATAATATCCTTTCTGGAAAACTCAACGCGGTCGGTACGGTTACAATTACAAATTCTGCAACAACGACAGTGGTGAATGATTATAGAGTTGGTAAGGAAAGTGTAATTTTGCTCATGCCAACGACTAGTGCTGCGGCGGGTGAAATTGCTTCTACCTATGTTTCGGCAAGGGCTAAAAACAGTTTTACAATTACACATCCAAGTGCAACGACAAGCAGAATATTTGACTATGTTGTTATTGGGTAAATCGCGGAAACATTTATCTGATGCACTAAAACGTGCGGGTGACACTCATAGCGTTGATGATGTTATTGAGATGATCGAAAACGGTGATGCTCGATTATACAAGCGTAAAAAATCAACAGTTGTGACACAGGAATTTGATTTGCCAGCGGCAAGACAGCTTCATTTCTGGCTTGCTGGCGGTGATCTTGATGACCTGATTCAAGCGGAGCGCGAAATTGTAGAGGACGCAAAAGAGCGCGGAATAAACAAGGTAACAATAATTGGACGTCCTGGCTGGCAAAAGAAGCTCGATGGCTTTCGCCAAGCTGGGGTAATTCTATCAAAGGAAATTTAAAATGAGTTTTCTAGGAAATCTTTTTGGTGGTGGTAGTAGACAATCGGGTGTGCATACAATCACAAGTGACCCCCCTGCGTATGCCAAACCATTTTTTGAAAGCAGTATGCAACGTGCTGAAGATTTATACCAAGTACCAAAAGAATACTATCCGGGCCAAACTTATATAGATTTTTCTCCTACAACTTTAGCTGCTTTAGACATGGGTGAAGCACGGGCGGCAGGTGGTTCTCCTTTATTACGCGGCGCACAGGATTTTACGCAAACCGCGATGACGGGTGGCTTTACAAACCCCGCTGCCGCGATGCTGCAATCAACAGCGCAAGGTGATTTTTTAAGTGGCAACAATCCTTATCTCTCTGATGCTTTGCAACCCGCTATCGATAAGGTTCAAGGAGCTTTTTCGGGCAGTGGCAGATTAGGCTCTGGCGCAAACATTTCTGCAATGACAAGTGCGCTGGCTCCCGTTTATGCAAGAAATTACGCTCAAGAAAGACAAAATCAGATTGCGGCACAACGGGCGATTGGAAATCTTGCACAAACAGATTTTGCAAATCGTTTTGCGGCGGCACGGGCGGCTCCAACTTTGGCGGCGGCTGATTATGCGGATATTGACCGTCTTTCTAATTTTGGTGCTTTGCGTGAAAGGAAAACGGCTGAAGCACTAAAAGATGACATTGCGAGATTTAATTTTATGCAAAACGAACCAGAAGAACGCTTGCAAAATTTTCTTGCCTCTATTCGCGGTGGTACTTTTGGTGGAAGTAGATCGCAACCGATTTATCAGGATCGTGTGGGGCAGGGGATAGGTAATCTCGCAAACCTTGGAGCAGCCGCACATTATTTTAAACAAGCTGGGTTATTTTAAAATGGATGATTTAGTCAAATACGGATTGTTGGGTGCTGGCGACAAAAAAAACGCTGCATTGATGGCTTTGTTTAATCTTGGAGCGCAAATAGGAAATCGAAGTGCGCCAAGATTAACACCAACGCCTCCCGCTCTCGATATGTCGAAGGTTATGGGTGTTTATCAGAACACTTTAACAAATGCGATGAAACGCCGCGCTCTTGTAAAGGAACTTGAAGATAGGGAAAAACGGCGTTCATTTTTTGATGCAAAAGCGATTGATCCAGTAGCAGCAAGCCAGATTGCAATGCGGGGCGGTCTGCAACAAGCACAGTTAGAAAGTCTACTCCCAGAAGGCGCTGTAAATGTAGAAACAGCAAAATATGGTGAAGAATTATTCCCCGAAGATTTTGCACAATACGACGCACAACGGGCTATGGAAACGGCACCTAATTATTTAAAAGCCGCAGAAGCGCAAACAACGATACCTTCCCATTTGTCTTTTCTTGATCCAGCAAAAGCTAGAGCCTTGATGGGTCTTGGTAAAATTGATGATAAATTGGGAATGAAAACTTATGCTGATTTACTGACAGCAAAACCTTCTGAGTCTTTAAGTTTTGAACAAAAAAAAGAATTAGCTAGATTAAAGGGAGGGATACGCAAAGACCCAACTTCAGTGAGAGAGTTTCGGTTTGCTAAAAAAAATGGATTCCCTGGAAATTTTGCAGAGTGGGTGAGGTATAAACAACCGTCTTTGCAGCCACTTACCCAAAAAAGAGCGGATCAAAATCTAAATATAGAGATGGCGAATGCTGGTTTTACAATTAAAAGGGATAGTCGTGGAAACATTACAAAAGTTGTTCCGATAGAGGGTGGTAAGGTTGATGTTCAAAAGAAAGAAAAAGAAATACAAAGATTAAAAACAGCTAGTCAAAAAGGCAACACTTCCAGGGTCGCATTACAATCTATAGCTGGTATCGAAAAAATAATGAGGGAATCGAAACTTCCTGACTATTTTTTAACAGGAACAGCTTCACGAGCAATATCTTGGGTTTCTGAAACTGATGCTGGAAAACTATTATCCCACGTTGCTTCTCTAAAAAGTCAAGTGGTACTAGGGACAATGATGAAACTGAAAGAAGCGTCAAAACAAGGTGCTACTGGCTTTGGTCAACTGAACCAAAAGGAATTACAAATACTAATAGACAGCATTGGAGCATTAGACCCCAAAAACACAAATTTACAAATATTTAAAGGCACACTTAATAGAGTTAAACATAAATTTATTCATGTTTTGATGGGTGTAAAAAAATATCTTACTACGGAAAAAATTAAAGAATTAGGTTTTAGAGATTTAATAAATAAACTGCCAGAGGATCAAGCCATTGAGGCTGGAAGGGAAGCCTTACGTCGAAACCCAACTAAACTAAAAGAAATTATGAAAAGATTTTCTGATGTAGGTCAATTTATTACTCCAGAAATGTTGGGAGCACCACAATAATGGCACAAAAAAGACAGCCTAATTTCGATGATCTTTTGCAAGGCGGGACACAAAAAAGACAGCCTAATTTTAATAATCTTACAACGTCAGACTCAAGCATTGATCCTACAACGTCAGACTCAAGCATTAGTCGTTTGTTGGGTAAATTTTCTCAAGGCGCTTCACCCGTTTTAGCAAGTACCGTTTTAGGGGCTAAACTCGGAAGTCCGTTAGGGCCAAAAGGAGTGGCGGGCGGTACTGTCCTTGGTAGCACTGTTTTACCACTCGCTGATTTAATAAGTCAGGGGTACAATGCAGCGGTTAGAAATTTGGGTTTTCCAAAAGCACAAATTGTTCCGACAAGTAAATACATACAAGGTCTTCTTGGTGACAAACCAAAAACTACCGCTGAACGTGCAGCTTTGGCTGCGGGAGAAGCATCAGGTATGGTTGGAGGCCAATTGCCTGGATTGTTGAGGCTTTCTCAGGTAGCAGCAAATCCAACTTTACGAGGGATTAGTGGAACTCTAGCAACGGCTCCAAAAACTCAAATGGTTGTTGCACCAACGGCGGCTGCAACAAGTCAAGTTGTAACGGAAAAAACAGATAGTCCGGCGGCTGGTTTAGCATCTTCTATTTTAACAGGATTAGCAATTGGCAAAGCTGGTACACCTCGTTTTAAATTTACAACTGGCGATCAATTAAAAACCGCCGCGTCAAGATCATATAAAGAGGCTGATAACGCTAATATTGTTTTACCAGAAAATGAAGTTTTACGCCTCAGAGAAAATATTATTAAAACTATAAAAAAAGAAGGTTACAATGCAAACTTGCACCCAAAAGTAACAAAGGCGTTAAGCATACTTGGACAAGATTCTAAAGATGAAACATTGATGAGCTTAGACCAATTAAGAAGAGGATTTAGAGATTTAGCAAGGAATCCAGATGAAAGTCGAATTGTCGGTGCTGCTATTGATGCTTTTGACAAACACTTATTAGCTCTTAAACCTTCATCTTTTAAAATTGGTAATGCTGCAAGTGGCATTACATCTTTAATAAAAGCCCGTGAACTTTGGCAAAGATCAAAAAAAGTCGAAGTGATTGAAGATATAATAGCAAATGCAAAGTTGGCGGCTGGCGCAAATTATACACAAGCTGGTTTAGAAACAGCGTTGCGACAACAGTTTAGGGCGCTTGCCAAAAAAAACCCAGGCAAATCTAGCCCTATTGATCGTTTTAGTGCTGAAGAACAAAAAGCAATAATCAAAATTGTTAAAGGTGGTAAAGGCGAAAATTTAGCAAGAATTATTGGCAGAATAGCGAGTATTAGAGGCCCAATATCAGCCGTACCAACTATGGTGCCGTTGTATTATGGGGAACCTGTGATTGCCGGAATAATTGCAGCAGCTGGAGAATCAGCAAGACGAGGTGCTTCTGCTCTTACAAAACGTAATGTAGGAAATTTGAGAAAAACCATAACTGGCGATGTAAAACCACCAAGTAATGTTCGCCCAGGCGCGATAAGAGGCTTGCTAAGTGATCCTAATATTGGGTCTGAACTTTTTTAACACTTTACAACCAACCTGCTTTTAGCGGGTTTTTTTATGAGGCAATTTTATGGCAAAAGACCAATGCTCTGAATATGATACGACTGCGGGAAATAATACCGTCGTTGGCGATGTTAATATCGCAGAAAACTGTCCTCCCAGCGGAATTAACAACGCAATCCGCGAGTTGATGTCGCATTTGAAAGACCCTCAATTCAACACCGTAAATGCTGTTGGCGACACGAGTGCTGGCGATGATGCAGCAATGGGCTATACCGCCGCCGAAGGGCTTATTTTAACAGGCCAAGGAAGTACGGATGACGTAACCATTAAAAACGATGCTGACACCACCGTTGTCAATGTTCCGACAGGCGGGACTGATGTTGAAATAAGCGCTGGAAATATTGTTTTTGGCACTGCCAGTAAAGGCATATATTTAGGAGTTACAGCCGCTACAGCCGCAAATTTGCTCTCGGATTACGAAACGGGAAATTGGACAGCTACGTTAGAGGGTAGTACCACCGACCCAAGCTCTGCTGTTACCGTCACAGGCAATTATACCAAAGTAGGTAGAATAGTATATGTGCAAGCCGCTTTTGCGAATGTAAACACAACCGGAGCCGCTGGCGGTATCAGGGTGACAGGTTTACCTTTCACGCCAAGTCCAGGCAATCAAATGACGGGCAATGTGACGTTTCATACAATGGCAACCATTTCTTCTGGAACAGCAAATATCTGTCCATTTTTTCAAGTAGCAGATGTTGCTTTTTACCAATCAAAGACAGCCGCCGCTTGGTCTGAAGTCTCACACAACGCTGGCACGGGCCGTTATATGTATTTCAGTGGTGTATATCAGGTTTAAACAATGCCAAAAAAGCAGAAAAAATTAACCATTCGTCAACAAGCTGCTTTAAAAAACCACGCGGCTCATCACACCACAAAGCACATGGCTGAAATGAGAAAAGCCATGAGGAATGGCAGCACTTTTACCGCAGCCCACAGGCAAGCGATGAAAAAAGTAGGCAAATAGAGGATTAATATTATGGCTTTAACAAAAGAAACAGAACTTTTTCAAATCGACTCAAATGCAACCACAGGAGCAATCAGTGTAAGAGTGGATTCGATTGTTAAAGAGGATGGTGTTGAAATTTCAAGAACGCCTCACCGACACTGTGTTGTTCCTTATTCATCGAGCAAAAATGATGAAGGGGTTTGGACGCACACAGACACAGATGTCAGTGGTCAAGATTCAAAAGTTCAAGACATTGCAACAACTCTCTGGACGGATGAGGTAAAGCAAAACTTTAAAGATCGTGTTGAAAGCGAGAGTTTAACTTGAGACACTTGGGCATATTTTTAATGACCGTCTTTATGACGGTTTTTTTATGCCCAGATGCTAACGCGACTATCGGGTGTACCCCTGATGATCCGGCTCCGATTTTGCTTAAAAAGCATAATGAAAAACCTCTTGCAAAAGGGATGAGCAGCCGAGGTGCGCTAATAACAATTTACGTTTCACGAGAGGGAACCTGGACGATTATCGCAAAAGTACAAAAAGACGTTTTTTGTATTTTAGACATGGGTGGAAATTTTGCCCCTGTAATTTCAAAAAAAAAATCAGGGAGTAAAAGTTAGATGGCTCGGAAATCTCCTACACAACTGGCAAATGCAGCACTCGATGCAATCGCAAAACATGAAAAAGAATGCAGCGAACGTTGGCGCGAATGCACCTACGAACTGAAGGCATTAAGCCATCAGGTCAAAGCACATTCAGCAAGATGGGAGAAACTGGCGTGGATAATAATTTCAACTCTTATTGTCGCGCTCGTGACAGCTTTATTGAAAACATTTTTTTAAAGGAGAATATTATGGATTGGATTATGGACCGAGTTAAAGAACCATCAACATGGGCTGGCGTAGCCGTTGGTTGTGTTGTGATAGCCATGATGACCCAATGGGGCTGGGTTGGATTTGTCGGTGCCGCAGCAGCCGTAGGTGCCGTTCTTCTCAAAGAAAAGATCATCTAATGTTTAAACGGAGTTTGCTGGCGTTTGCAATTCTTTCGGTTTGTACATTGCCAGCATCCTCAACTGATACAGTTACAAATACCACCGTCAGCAATACGGTTAGTTCTTCTTCAAATACCGTCAGCAGTTCCTCCAATACAGTATCAAACACAACAGCATCTAACACGACCTCCTCAAATACAACTGGAAGTACCGTAATCGACAAAGCTCCTGCAACGGCTTCATCACCTTCCGTTGTGGTTAACAACTCTGATGTCTGCGTTTCCGGGGTAAGCGGTGCGGTACAGACTTCCGTTTTTGGTGTCAGTGGTGGTGCCACGGTGCGTGACAAAAACTGCGAACGATTAAAGCTGGCTCGTAGTTTGTATGGCATGGGGTTAAAGGTTGCTGGTGTCTCTATGCTGTGTCAGGACAAACGAGTGTTTGATGCAATGTGGGCGGCAGGGACACCTTGTCCATTTGAAGGGGCAATAGGCACCAAAGCCAAAGCCTCGTGGTTGAAAAATCCTATGAAATCGCCTCAAGGAAGCCAGATACAAATTGCCGCAATAAAGGCAAAAGAATTAGCAGAACAAAAAAGATTAGAAGCTGAGTCTGAGGAAGAGGATAATATAGAATGAAATATCTTAGTCCTCTTTTGTTAGTTCTCGCAATCCTTTTATTTTCAATCGTTTCTGCAAAAGGAGAGGATAAAACAACCTCAAACCTCACACCAAACATAAGCGAGTTTTCACGTAGTGGCGGAACTTCAGTAGGTCAAGGATGGGGGTGTAGTTCTGGTCAGTATTGCACTTCTGGCACCAACGAAGGCGGTGGCACATACACCTCAACTTTTGATGTGCCGCTGACGGAAGCAGAAGTGCGCCAGGGCTTCACTCTCAATAGCGGCATAACTATTAATAGCCATTCTTCAAACAGTCGTTTGCCCAGTTGCGCTAACGGTGTTCTTCAGTCTGGTGATTGCCGTGATATGTTTAAACTTACAATAACGCTAAAAGACGGTTCAACAACCGTTGAAACTTTTGTCCATCAGGAAGAGCTAGATTGGACAGGTATCAGAAATTTTACATATTCAGATACGGTTGCTTCAAACAGTTACGGTGTTCTGTCAGGGGTTCTCTCTCTGTTCGGGATCGACGCTGGTTATCCTACAGGATACTATGGACCGCAGTTTTCTGATCCAAGCCTCACGATAGATTATCAGACAGCATTGGTTGTTGAGGATACAACAACTCTTATAAATGATGTCATCCAAACAGAGACCGAAACGACCATCATGGATGTGGCTACTGTGGAGCCTGAGATTGTTCCTGTTACAACGACAATAGTCTCGACAACAATTCCGATTTTGCAAACATTCTCTTCAGTAGAAACACCTTCCACAACACCTCCAACTGTCAGCCCACCAGTAACCTCAACTCCAGAACCCGTTGCTGAAACTTCAATTGAAGCACCAACGGTTGAGCCAGAAGCGCCAGCCGCGCCAACGATTGCGCCTGTTGTGGAGCCATCCGAAACTCAGCAAGAACAAACCAACGAAGCTGAAGCAAAGATTGAGGCAAAGGTAAAACAGCCAAAGGCCAAAGGCAGTTCAAAAACAAAAGTGCAAGGTCCAACAAATTCTCCAGCCGTAAATGTGAGCGTTCCTGTAACCCCTGCGGTTGCTGCTCAAACAGTTGTTAACAATATTGCGCCTTCTCAAAAATATGGCGGCACCGCACAGACGGTCACGTTGGTCGCTATGGGAATGATTGCGGACAATCGACAAATTTTTAAAGGCGCAACTATACCTGATGCACCTAATTTTTTCAGTAGTTCGTCCGTGCCAGACGGCCCCTCAATAGTTGATATCGCAAATAATTATTCTTTTATCGGACAATCAAACGGTCAACACGATGCGCTTGTTGAAAGTCAGTGGAGTAAATAGTGGCTGAAGTTGAATTTGCTGGCGTAAAGTTTAAAGGAGGCAAAATGGTAGCTGTGCTGATGGCTGGCTCCACGCTTATTGGAGGTCTCTACGGTGCATTTGAAGTGTACAAAGACTACCAGAATATGAAGAAAAAAATCGCTTCATACACAGCACCGGATTTAAGTGGTTTTGATAAACGCATTAGCTTAATTCAAAAGCAATTAAAGGCAAACACTACCAGAGTTGGTGAAATACAAACCATTGCTAGGGATACGCGGCAAGATACTCGCGCAGATGCGGCATCCCTACACAGCGCAATTAGTGCCGTTGATAAGCGCAGCCGCACCGCTGATAGCGAAACCCGTGCCGCAATGCGACAAGCTGAGAAAACAATGCGCGACATTATATCTTCTGCAAGTGAGCGTTTTGATTCAAAGATTAATTCGGTTGATGAAAAACTCGATGCTCTTGAAGCAAGGATTCAAAAGCAAGTTAAACGAGCTTTGGATAATCCTCTTTTAAAACGATGAAAAAATACACAATTCAACTTTTTGACCAGACTTTGAAAACAAATATTGCCGTAGAAGTTTTTGCAACAAGTCGAAAGCAAATTCGAGAAATTTTTAAAAACCATATTCTTTTAATTGTTAATGAGGAAATTTATGTCTGATGAAAACATCCCCGATAAGGCAGCATACCAAGTTAACAGGCGGCTCATGTGCTGGGCTGCACTAGGCTTGATGGCGGCAACGGTCGTTTGTGTTCTTGTTAATCCAGATGCGTATAAGAATGCGCCTGTCGGCCCAATATTTTACGGCCTCTCTGGTCTGGTTGCTGTTTACTTTGGGGCAACATCTTTCACACAGGCTAAAAAATGATACAGGCATTACTCCCCTCAATACTGCCAGCGGTGACAAATGTCATTGGACGATTTCTCCCAGAGGATAAAGAGGCCAAGGCAAAAGCAGAACGTGAAATAGAAGCGCAACTGACAACGCACCTTGCAAAGATTGACCTTGCACAATTGGAGATAAATAAAGCTGAAGCAAGTCATCGTTCTATTTTTGTTGCTGGTTGGCGACCATTTATCGGATGGTCGTGCGGAATTGCACTTGCTTGGACTTATGTCGCAACTCCTATCTTGCAATTTATTCTAGCAAACACTGGATACCTGATTGATTTACCAGCAATGGATATGAGTCAAATGATGCCCGTCCTTATGGGGATGCTCGGATTGGGCGGCCTCAGGACTTTTGAAAAGTTTAAAGGTGTAAGCAAATGACTTTTCTCGAAGAATTGCGTGAAGAAATTGCGGCTGATGAGGGGGTCAAGCATGAAATATATTTGGATCATTTGGGATTTAAAACGTGTGCGATAGGCCACTTATGCTTGGGGCATGAGCCAGAATATAATTTGCCTGTCGGCACGAAAATTACTGAAGAAAGAGTTAATGAACTTTTCGATCAAGATATAAAAAACACTATCGCAGATTGTCACATAATTTTTACTGATTTTGATTCACTTCCAGATGAAGCGCGAAAAATCATTGCAAATATGTGTTTTCAACTAGGAATGCCGCGCCTTCTAAAATTTCGCAAAACTAACGATCTCATAAAGAAACGAATGTGGCGCGAAGGAAGCATTGAGATGTTAAATTCCAGATGGCATGAGCAAACGCCGCAGAGGGCAGAGCGTTTGTCTCAACGGATGGCGGCGATTGCCGACTGACAAGCATCAGTTAGGGCAAGTCTGCGAGGCTATTTTAACTGAACACATGATGCGGCTTGGCTACTATATCTTTCGACCACTGGCCCATCAGGGGCCATGCGATTTAATTTGCATTAATGAGGAAGGCGAGGTTGTTTTACTTGATAGCAAAAGCGATGCCTTTCGGGTTAATCCTGGTAGAACAAAACCCGACCGAATTTACAGAAAAAGAAGCACTTTACAGAAGTGTTTAAACGTCCGAATGGCGTATGTGGATGCCGACACACGAAACGTCTATATTAAGCCTCCACTCGATGAACCAACTGACTAAATCGTTTGGGTCCAATTTTGGGTCCAAAAAAACCTTCTGCTCATTTCTGCTCTTTTCTTCTCAGTTATTCTCATTTATAATGTTTTTGTGAGTTAACCGAGGTTGCTCGGTTAAGTTATTGATAACATTTGGTTTTTTTAAGGGCATTTTAGGCCTTTTAATCAGTTGGTCGCAGGTTC
>CEQU01018166.1_pt1 | contig 23066 bp, 19 predicted proteins | sample 531031 | NCBI WGS metagenome assembly CEQU01 (sample SAMEA2621216, study PRJEB7988) | marine metagenome | isolation source: saline water (ENVO:00002010), including
TATACAAAAGGTTATCAACTGTAGGAAGGAGCAATATAGATGGCGGTAACATTTAATCCAGATGGTGGAGACTCAGTAGTCATAGGGGGCACTGATGCCACTGGGCCAAACCCTAAGTACAGTATCTCTGCAGAGAGAGTGCAAAGCGAACAGGGCATCTTGCTTGATGTTATATACAATATCACTGTTACTGGCTCAATGCTTGCAAGCGGAAATATAACCACGCTCGGCGCCCGTCAGGGCAACTTAATGGCAAGGCAAAATGCGCTCTTAGCATTGCTTGAAAACAAGCGACCTACCGGGACATTAGATATAGATCCCTATGGATCAGGTTCAACTGGCAAAAACTTCACCTTTAGTGACGCAAGATTAGTTTCCGTAGATTTTCCCGAAGGAGACGACGAAACTGGCGGGACTCAAACCGCAGAGTACACATTCAATTTTGAAGCGCATGCTGCCGATAGTGGAAAACAGGGCTCCATATACTACTTAAGTTCTGCTGAAGAAAACTGGAGTCTTGCTGAAAATGAAGGGCAAATTTTCGTTAACTCAACAGCCAGTGTTGAAGACGATCCAACCACAGAAGCAGAAGATGAATCTGCCGACGCTACATCGGGGCTTTCTGGCACTTTATTTAAAACCTACACTCTAACTCATACGATTAGTGCTACGGGATATGACAAGTATACTTCTGGAACATGGGGTGTTTCTGGGTGGGCAGAGGCTCAGAAGTGGGTTAACTCAAGACTGGTAACAAACCCAATAGCCAAAACTATTACCACTGATGAGGCAGGCAATACAGCCACATCTTTTAAGGTGGATAGGATGGGTATGCTTGTAGATGTGGCAGACGATACTAGCACGACCGAGGTAGATGAGTCCGCAGATAATATTTCTATGATAGATCTGTCTACATATACTGCGTATGATTACAAGAAAGAGTTTAGTCCTGACACCACAGGTGGAACTTACGCTATAACAGAAACTTGGATTTTGTCAAAACAGAATCATACTGTAGATTTTGATATGTCATTTGACACAGATGAAGAGGGTGTATCTACTGTTAATTTTAACTGTACCATTACAGGACTAAGCAATTCTGTTGACGTTAGAGAGCAGAACAAGATTACTAATGCAGAGACGGCGCTGGCAGGTGTTTTAAATGACTCGTATTCTCTTTCTAATACTTTTTATCAAGAAAGAAAATCTATTGATCCTGACGCAGAGGGAGCTGATACATTAGCCACAGTGGAGCAGGCAATCAGTATTAGCAAGAACAGAATTAGTGGTGTAATTACTGTCTCAATGACCTATAATGATAAGCCGCAGGAAAATGATGATACTATTGAGGAGAGCATAGAGGTCACAGACAACAATAAAGGGCACACAAACAGAGTCATAGCTTTGCTTGCTGTTATAGGGAAAGACAATGGTCCGGTTATTCAAGACATGGGAACTTCTGGGGAACAGAGAAGAAGTGTCTCATTGAACTGGACATTTAAGAAAGAAATTGATCACGAAGGAGCGACTGTGAACGTAAGAGAGGCAATTACTAACTATATTAAAAATAGTGGGACTCACATTAGTTTAGGAAAATCAAAAGTTGAATCGGCAGAGAGTGCTGTCAACTCATATAAACCTGCAGGAACTGAAGGCACAAACTTCTGGCAGCAGAGTTATAGCGAAGGGTGGAATGAATCGACAGGAGCATTAACAATTAGCGTGGAGTGGGCATACTAATATGGCGGAAGCAAATCAAGTATCAAAGTGGCAACCTGAAGCAGGGCAAGCAATCACTGAGCCTATACGTATGTTTGGAGCGTATGTTTTAGACTTTACTTCTTCTGTTGGCTATGGGGCTGAATCAAGCACCCTACAAATGAAAATAGCTGAAGACCCGAACAATATGGTTCAGTCAAGGAATGCAGACGGCGAACCTCTATATTTTCCTAAAAACGCAGACGGCACTGACGATACTGCCCAGACCACTACAGATGCGACAGACGAAGCTACAAGTGCTACAAACACTAAAGTCATGGAGTCTGACCCTGTATTGATACATCATTACGTCTACAAAAAAGATGCTGATGGCGTGCCGCAAAAAACTGCGGCGGGTGAGTTCATTATGGAAAGAGTTGAGGGCTTTCCTGCAGTTGGAACAGCCTGTCAATTTATGTTTCCGGGCAACAGGCTCAAAGACGATACTGGAAAAAAAGTAGAAGGTTTTCAGTTTGCTGGTATTTTCCAGAGACATACCTATAGCGAAAGCACTGGCGGCAGAACATATGATATTGTTTTTGAGTCGCCATCTAAGGCTCTTGAGGGTGTTCAGGTTATTATGGCGGACTTCAATGGTTCGTCTTTTCAGCAAAATAATATGCTTGACCCTGCGGGTTTTACTGTAACCCAATGGGGTAACGCTGCTTGTAATCAAGTTAAAATGCCAGATGGAACACTTTGTGCCTATGAATGTAAAGATTTTTATGGTTCCCCTTTGTTTACTAGTCAGATAAGAAATGTATATAATCCGTATGGTATTTTGTCTAATTACAGATTTATTTTTGATGATGACAACATAACCACAGGAAGAGGTTTCTTCAGTCAGCCAGACATAAATAAATATGGTATGCGACTGATGGATGCCAACACATCTCTTCGGGGGTTAGGGTTGCTTACTTTAATAGAAAACATATCTAAGTCTGGATACAGGTATACACCATATACTTTAAATAGTAGTACATCTTCACCAACCAAGATGACAAACGTCAATACTGTGGGCCTTCCTGAAATACCTAGTTCTGACGCATATGTAGTCCCTAAGTATGATGACTCTGAAGTTATTGGAGGCCCTGTTCACTATGGCGAATCTTTAATGACTATAGATTTCACAATGTTAAAGGAGAAGATAGCTGAGGTTATTACAGATAGTGATTTTCTAAGAATGAAGGGGCCAATCCAAAACGTTAATGCTATTGTGCAAGAAGCATGCGAGATGATAGTTGCCGATTATGTTTGTATTTTAGATCTTGTTCCGGCTCCCACTGATTTAGTTACACCTAACCTTGCAGCCACCGGGACTGGGAACATCGCCTTTGCAAACAAGGGTGATATTGTCAACGGAGTGATACCACAGCTTTACGAAGATAACGATCCAGACAAACCTATTATTGGACCAGCTATATCCTTCAAGATACTGGATAAATCAAAACCAACAGAATCTGGTGTAATTGAAAAAATTATAAATGAACATAAAGGCAAGCCTAATGATCAGAATTTTTATATGAGTTCTAGTCACGGCGCCGAACTTTCCAATGTGGTAACTCAGAAGCTTCTTCTAGGCGGAAAGGCTAGCCGGATATTTGAAGCTTGCGCATTGAATTATATTCCTTCTTTTGGTAAAAAACCTAATGGAAATTGGAATGTTGGAACAGGTTTTTCCGATAGCGACGTATTAACGGCTTACGATGCTAACGCCGGTCTTGTGTTTGAAGATGTTACTATTCTTGAATTAAGGTGTGCTTTAGCGGGCGAAGATACTTGGGTTCTTTATAACTCACTCAGGACAAACTATGGGCTAGATGCAGTACGAAACATAGGTGTTCACAGCAGATTTTCTCTTGCCGGGCTAGACCTATTTAATAAAATAAAGAAGGGTTTCAGTAGCATGAATTCCGCACTATCTGGTTATAGTGGTATGGTCACTTCGATGACTGATAGTTACTTTCATCCTGACGACCTTACGAACAGAAGTGATGTTACCAAACGAGTAGGATATGAATCCAGATGGGATACAATTCTTCACTATGCTCAAAACTATTACGGTAAAACCTTTTTTGTAAGACTTCCTGTAGAGCCCGGCGGTAGGGACAACAATATAAGATTTAAAGATGACGACAAGCACAACTTTGAATCAGCTTGGGAAATTTCTGAAAGTGGTTGGGACCATACTTTTAGAGCGAAGGGGAACTTTAACGCTGCCTATACTGATGAAGGAAAGCTTAAAGCGTGCGCTGGCTGGAAACCTCAAGAAAACCCACTTATAAAAACAGACTTTTCAGAGTTAGGCTCAACGTTTCCCTTAATAAACCAGCAGGGTTGTTTTCGGGTTGATCCCGGCGATGTGACCATTGGAACCACGGATGTGCAGATAGATAAGCAAATTCACTATTTGCCGACACCAGCAAGACTAAAGGTGCAAGTACGCGGTAAGACTTATAATAATTATGACCCTTGTGACGAAAGATTTTTAGAGGCATATGTTCATGTCACATGCCCTCGGGTCTATGAGGCGGACGGAAATACATACGTTTGGAATTATATTGGAAACTTGGCTAATCAGGTTCAAGATCAAGTAATAGCAGGCGGCACCAACCTCAGCAACGCCGCGCTATGGCAGAACAATGAAAACGATAGTGGCTTGTCAAGGATTAGACAGGCTCCAAGATTAGTATACCCTAGTTTTGTCTGCATACCTCAAGAAAGTAATATGTATACTTGGGGGCCTTGGTACGCTTATGGCAAGACAAAATATGGAAAGGCTGAGGTAGAACAAGACGAAAATCTTAGACCAGAAGTCTTTGGAGATGTTGAAACTTTGGACAAGGCCGCATTTAGTCTCGTGAATGCCGCTACTGCAGATATGTATGCATCCGAAAGCGGTAGCTTATCTCTTGCTGCTTTTCCTCAGTACAATATGGCAGAGAGGTTCGATGTAAATGGTCCATACATAACCAAGATGGATGTTTCTGTCGGTACAGGAGGCATGACGACTAATTATACGTTTTCTACTTGGACAAGAAATTTTGGGAAAATTGCCAAATATAATATAGAAAGAATCGCTGATATTAATAAGGCCAGAATCAAGCGATTTAGAGAGGGCGGAGCTGGATCTTTAGGTGTTTCTGGACATGGTGCGGCAGGTTCAACCAGAACTAATGATATGAACAATCAGGAGGTTGTAAGAAATAGGAATGGCAGTAACTTCTTCACTGGATTTGCTTTCCCTGAAGAAGGAAAATTAAACGCTGCCGGAGCAAATGCTAATCCGTTTCATCAGAGAAGAACCTCTTGGGATATGAGTATGATCTTTGGTGGTGCTGCACATCCAGATTTTGTGAACAGAGATTACTATGATGAAGAGGGAAACTATCTTCCCGAACTTAGAGCCAACTCTCCTGATCCCAATAGTATTCCCGAATATTATCAGACATACGACAGAATGTTTGGCTGTACTCCTGAGCAAATATTTACGCCTGTCGGCATAAAGAATACGCCTAATGAAGGGAAAAGAGGCGACACAAAATTAGGATATGAGTTATTACCATATGTCTTAAAAACCAAAAAGACCACAAACATAGACGGGGAAGAGGACTCCAAGGGTGGCTTTCTTGAGGGTAACGCTCTTCCTACATCTCACGAACTAGATCCATATTTCTATCCACAAAGACAAGGCGGTGTGATTGATTATGGTGCTGTTGTCATGAATGACTATGAATGGTTTGCGGGCGACAAAAATAATATACACATACAAAATAATGATGGAAAGATTCCAACTCCAGCTAATGCAGAAGTAAGAACATATGGTATGAGAACTCCTATGCTTCTGTCCGGATGGGGATACGATATATGTGGTAATCATGCGCCATCTGAAAATACTGACCCATTTCCCAATACCCTTGTTGAGAATGCCGCAAAGAATAGATCTCTTTGGAAGACCGGCCCACTTCATGTTATGTGGGATGATGAAAGACAGGTTTGGGCAGGAGGTCTTCAATTCCTAGAGGGCAAGCTTACTACCGCTGTAGAGCCCGCTGAGGGTGGAGAACCTACGACAGCCACAATGCAAGTATACAGAAGAAACCGCAAAGCCACTGAATTTGATAACAAAGGTAGGCCAACTGCATATGATACAGAATGGAAGCACGAAGCTCCTGATGAAATAACACTAACGAATAGAGATCCTTCACTGTCAGTAGACCCCGGAAATGCGGATTATGATATTTATGTTATGGCTGTTAGGATAAATTATGAGTGGCGAATCGTTTATATAAGTTGCGATAATGCTTAATAGGAGAATAATATGGGAAGGCCCGGATGTAGTTCCTGTTGCGAAGAATCAGAAAAAGGATGTATCATTGATACATATGATGTCTGTTATGAGCACCGTGTAGGTAGACGGGTTCAAGGTGAAAACAGAATAGAGATCGAATCTGCTGGGTATCTGTGTGAAAATGTAGATCCTGAAAAAGATGCAGAAGCCGCTCAAGCTGCTGACGATGACAACAATCAAGAAGAGCTACCTAGAAAACTTCCGAACTATGGAAAGTATATAGAGAGCCTCATAGAGAAACAGTTTGATCATGGAGGTTTTCGGTTTAACCATAGAAGCAAAGTTAAGTATTCTGAGTGCAAAAAAGACTTTGCAGAATACCAATCCCGAGGCGGTCCTTGGCTCCATCCAGAGATTACTTTTGCTCCCCAAGGTCTAAACCCTCCTTGGAAGATATTTGAAGAAGAATATTTTTCCTATTATACTATTGACACCAGTAACCGTCCGGCCCGTACTGGCAAACATATGCCTATAAGATGGAAAGTAAAACTTACTCTTGAAGATGATAATGGCGAAGAAAGAGGGATAATTGTAAGCCATGCTTATAATCCAAAGCCACAGGTAATCGAATTTAGGTTTCATGGCGAGCAGTTTGGTTTTAAAGATCTACAAGGCGAAAGAACATGTCTAAGTAGAACTGGTTCAAGAAAGAATGAAATTCCTGCACCTCTTTTAAAGTTATGGGAAGACGCATACCTTGATGCGATAAATCCCGAAGATGAAGATGACGTAAAAACCCGGATACAGGTTATTAAAAGAGTTACCTTTAGAAGTGCTACAAGAACCATAACGCAACTTGAGCCTGTTGGGAGAATCCTTAGTAGTTCCAAAAGGATGATCCCTTGCAGAATACAATACGAGCTCAAACTAGAGCGGATTGATGGTGGCGAAGTAGAGGAGATGGAAATAGACGATGTGCTTTTATATAATCCACAGCCACAGGAACGTGAAAGTTTCGGCTATCAGGGAGAGATGAGAGATAATAAAATCGAGCTCTTCTGCTGGAGATTTGTTGGTGGAAAAGATTCTGACAGCAGCTGGCAGATTAATGAGCCGGCCAAAAATGCTATGGAGGAATTTGGCGTTGTTGCTGGAAGTGCAATGTCTAACTTAGGTTATGATGTTTTTAATTGGTGTCTAACTCATCCGTTTATGAAACACAGTGATGGTACATCTTGGGGACCTACTTATAGTGATTATCCAAGACAGAGTGGACCCAAAACAACATCTAATAGACCTCAAATGAGCCAGTCGATGCCTAGCAATTCAGCCCCGGAAGATTATATCCAAGTCCTATCTGGCCAAAGGCGTCGAGGCATTTCTATAACTAATATACCTAGAAGAGATTCAGTTATAGCCAGACATCTCGATGAACACGCTTTTAAATGCATTGAAATTATAAGTGAGGACTTCCGCGTATTTAACCCTTATGTCACTACAATGGCTCAGATTCCCTCGAAAGATTTTGAACATTATGGGTATCGTTATCCAAGACATTCGACGCTAACTTACAATGATGGGGAAAAAAGCGATAGCTCCGGCAGATTAAGAGACGGAATAATTCCCAATAGAAAAGTTCTTCAAAAGCCAGATAGAGTTTTAAGGCCAGAACCAGATCCGGGAGACAAACCCGAAAGAAAAGACTTCATGCAGGGACCTGAAGGTTCCGTGATTGATAGAAGAGGAGATGATGACTTTGCCGAGGCTCTTGAAGACTGGACAGAAAAAAGAGAAAAATACGAGCAATATGTGAAAGATCTTGTTAATAATTATAATATAATTAAACAGCCTTGGCTTGGAGGCGCACCATTTACTTACACAGATGTTAAGATAAACCTTGAAAAAGATATACCACAAAGGATGGTCACTTCCTATGCTCCTCTTGGGCTGTGGAATGATAATGCTACGAGCCCTGATCGGGACGATTTAAATAAGCCAGAAGAACCACAGTCAGGAACAATAGACACCCCCATCGGCGGTGCTGGAGATACTGCTACTAATATTACCTTCCCTCGTCAGCGATTTCTTTTTGACAAAAATGAACCACCAAATCAGATGACTAAACAAAGAACAATAAGGGAGAAGAATAAAGATGAATTATTACCCTTGTGGCGTAACGGCGAGGAAGCATTTTATTTGCCCCAATCTTTACTTTCATTGCTTGTTAATGGTCATGATCTGAAGACAGGGTTGCCTTCTCCAAACAATTTTTCAAACCCTAGTATGAATGAGCCCACTGATGATGATAGACTTAGAGATATAATAGTAGTAAAGAGTCGCAGCATGAGGAAGGTTCCCACTGACAAGATAGAGGACATGATGGAGCACGGCCTAGTTTGGTATCCTATTGGCGGATGTGAAACAAAAGAGATACAGAGCGTTGCCGAGTTTGGGCCTTCGGGACTTCCGCAGAAGCTAAATATTCGAGGTGAAAATGAGCCGATTGATGTGTCTGAGGTTGAATCTGCAAGCGATGTATTTTCATATCCTATGGGCGATAGCACATACCAGCTACAAACAACTTATTTGCATGGAATGTTTAGAAATCCATTTTATTATAGAGTGAGATCTATTAGCCTTATTAATCCAGAAAAAGACTTATACTATAATCGGAGCAGGAGGCAACATGTACACTTAGAGGACATAGCTTATGTTAAAGAAGACCTGCAAAGAGGTTCTATTGTCATAACACATGATGGAAAAGAACACTTAAATCCAACTCGAATAAAACTAACCTCTTCCCTATCTTGGAATAAGATACCAGAAGAAACGCGCTGCCCAGAAGACCCACCTGAACCTGAAGATTTAGAGTACGCAAAGGTACTAGCTAGGCAGGACGGAAATACTATTCTTGCTGGGGGTAGAGAGTGTTTTGATGAGTTTGCCAAAACAGACGGGCTTGACTATAAAGAAATTCCGCACTCATTTGTGTTAGAGCCTTTTCCTCTGCATGGTCTTTTTGATAAAGAAAGCAATGATGGCTTTGGAAAGTTATGCCTGCTGTCTGACAACACTGCAGTTGTCACTCCTCGCATATCTTTTAAACACGTCAAAAAGTCTGCAACAAGTGCGTGCTGTGACTACAAGTTTGCCACAAAGGAACAAAGGGAGGCAACAGATGTATTGGGAAATCCTATAATTCCTCCTTGCATTGTTCCTGACGTAAATAGTCCGGGGGAGGATGCATTTGAGAAGTTTTACGCTGATAATATAGTATACCAGACTGGTGCCGTTAGCATAATGAATGTTCTTAGAGAAATTGATTTAGCTCATAATATGACATTTGATGGAGAAGGTGAACCCGAATTTACTTCCAATGTAAAGTTTAAGGGTTCGCAAAAACCAAACTTTGGGTATCTATTTGGAACTTATTTAACACTAGAGTTTGAGCTTGAGCAGCTATCACCCGCTTTGGATTGGGGAGTGGAGGAAGAGGAATAAAATGAAAACAGGCGACAAATATTTTAGATATGGACAAACAGGAATTAGACCAGAAGACTTTACTGGTCCGTGTCCCCAATGCACAACAGAGTGTTTCGATGAGATAAAAAACATTTTTGACAAGTTTAACTTTTGGGCTTTCGATACTGGTTTGATAGGTGAAAAAACGCCAATGCAGTCAACACCTTCGCCTCAGTTTACTATTGGCGGAGGATATACAACAGGGGATGTTGTTACAGTTAAAAACCAAGTGCGCACTTTTTTTGGTGATATACGTATAGAATTTGAAGATAGCGGAAGGCTGAGCGACTCGCTATCTGCAGCTGAAAGCATCCAAGATTGTGAGTACTCAACCGATGTTGGGCTTGGCTTTTGGTCGAGAGGTAGGGAATTTGCGAAGTATAATCTTTCTATTATTTACCAACATTTATTTGGAGAATTTACCAATCCCCCAACAGAAGACGAGATAGAGTGCTATTGTACATGGCTTAGGACATATAATAAGAGAGTGTCTAACGAGCAAGATATTACTTTGGGCGGCTGTCAAGACTGTGTAGCTTCTGACGAAGGTAACGAGATGAAGCTCGTCGATGTCGATACTATCATGGGCACTATCTATCAGAATATGATAAATACTGCAACCACTATAGAGACAATAAGTGTTTACGCTCCAGTTGAGATATTTAGTTTTTTCCCCGTTTGTGGAGAGCTGGTTGTAGAGGAAAGTCCCGGATTTGGCTTTGATCATCTTGAAGAGATTAAAGATTCGTCTGACGACGATAGTCCCGGAGAAACAGAAGAAGGTGATGGTGAGGAAGATCTGGGCGATGGCGGTGCTGAGCTTGGAGGTGAAGGCGATGGTGGCGACGAAGACATTGGCGGAGATCCAGACAATCCAGACGATAATGGAGATACTACCGAGGACGATCCTGACGATGAAGAGGATGAAGATAGTGAAGACGAGAAGAGCTATAATAGATATAAGGGTGAAGGGTTTTTCTTGTTTGTTCGCAGTAAGTGTGAATCTATAGATGGCTCACAAGAATTTCAAATATCTGGCAATTCAAAACATCCGCATGTTATAGGATCTCATCCAACTAGACGCGCTGGTAGTGACCAGAATAGTCAAGGTAGATACTTTCATAACACCCAATATAAAAAACAACTTGGTGTTCAAAGGCAAACTAGATTTACTAAAATAGGGGAAATCTACCACACGGTTATCCACGAAGCGGGCTGGGGTGAGGCTATGGTTAATCAGCCCGGAGATGGAGGTAAAGAATATTGGACAACTATAGATCCTTTAGAATCAACAACTTCTTTAGGGCCGCCTAAATACCCTGAAAATTGCGACGAAGATGAAGACGAAGGCTCATTGGGTGAGATTAAGGATTGCTGTAAGTTTTGCAAAGAGGAGCTTGCTGTAAACGAAGAAGACGAAGACGAAGAACCTAATGAAAACGCTAATGGCATAGCTTGTGGGGTGCTAGAATTTCCTAAGCTGCCAGAAGAACATTATTACAATCTAGTCCCATGTTCAACGCTGGTTTCAGGACGCAATATGACTAGCCACACAGTATGTAAGTCATATACTTCTTTTGACTCTCCTTTTGTTAAAAGAGCGAGCGATTTTTGTGAGCAGCAAAAGCAGTATCAGTTTGAGAGTGCAGGGGCTGCGATTGAAGCCTTTTTGGAAGATTACAAAGAGAAAGAGTTTATACCGGGATGTGGTCAGCGATCCAATATAGCAGGCCATGACGGTGACGTAACAGACAGCTTTGGCGAAAGTGCTGATGGGTTTGGTGGCTCATGTGGAACCGGAACAGGTAGCATAGCTTGCGGGACAGGTGTTTTACTGCCATTTTCTAGGAATGAAATTATAGACCCAGAGACGGATGAACCAACAGGAGAATATGGTAATTGGGGTGAGGCGTATGTGCATGATTTTCCCGTAGATGCAATTGATGAGAACTGTTCCGAACAAAACAGAGAGCTTATAGATAAGATTGTTGGAGTTTGTAAGCCTGTCATTTATGGTAATATAGCCATGACAGACACGGAAAGGGGAACGCCTTCAGGTGGCAGCTCTTCACAAGAACAGGACGATAGAGTTCACTTACATGCGCAAAATGACAGTGGTGATGCGAGAACTAACCCAACGGATTTTGATACAGTCGGCCATAGAATAAAAGGTGGTGATGGTGATACTTTTGAATTAACTAAACTAGACTACCTTATAAATAATGACATTTCGGTTAGCTTCGATACCAGTGATTCCGAAACCTCTGGCTCCCAAGAGTTTTTTGGAGGTAGATGCGGTACACATACAGTTTGTGATTGGTATGGAAGTTTATCTGACAGCAACACATCTAACTCAGGATTTGTTTCAGGCAAAGGCATAGACCAACTTATAGGCATAACTTTCTATACAGTCGATGTAGATGCTATGCAAACACAAACAGGCGAATTGAATGTAGTATTAAAAGAAATTTACCAAAAAGCTTTTACTCAGTCACTTAATCAAATACCTGAAGATGTAGGCAAAGGCGGTTTTGACAGCACAACCATTGAGGGGCTAGTCAAAGACTGGTATTTCGGATTGGCAGCCGGAGGAGTCGGAGCTCACGGAGCTACCTTAATTGGAGGCCTCGGCGCTGTAGAGTACATATATAAAGCTCATAAAGCTGGCACATATTTATATGCCAATGACCCTTTTCTAGTCGGTGATGATACAACATATTATGATCATTATGGAAACACGATTGGTGCTGGATTCGGAGCCAATACAGATTTTGCCTATCTGTCGGGGCGATCCCGTTGCGGGAAAGTAATGCGCAAAAATCCTTGGACTAATGTTGAGGAGGAACAGGGCTGTTATGATATACATGATATAAGCGCGCTTGGTCATTGTGGAAGTTGGCCATATCTTACCAGAGACTGGGAGAATTGTGACGCGGCTATCTTTAATGACGCTACGTGCGAGCCGTATCAGTTGAGAGTTGAGGGTTCTTGCTTCCCAATGGACAAGGTAGAGACATGTAATGAGGGATCATTAGAGTTCTTCGTAGGGCAGTACAATAGCCGTGATGATATTCTTGGCGCTACCTCATCTTTCTACACGCCCGCTCCGCCCTATTTTGACACAGGGCAGAGAATCTTTGATTGCGACATAATTGTAGATGATGTCTTTATGTTTCCAACAGGAGCATTCGGAGAACTAAACCCAGATAGTAATATTATTAAAAGATGTATTTATGACGAAGATGGCAAAGTCAAAGATAGCGTTCCAGAGGAGATGGTCTGCACAAAAGAGGATGAGGAAGGAGAAGAGGTAAAAGAGATATGCGCCAAAGACAATTATATCTATGTGATACATCGAGAAAATATACAACAGATATTCCCTGCTCCTATGAAGCCCCCAATTGTAGGGTTCGGTGACAATAGAGAAGACTTGGGTAAAATAGGCGCTAATGGCAAAAGGTGTTGGGAGGAATTTCCAGAGCCAGAAGATAAGTATGTGTATGCTTGTGGAACAAAAATGTATTTTAGTCATAAGCTTGATGAGGATGCTTTTGACGAAGCCGGCAATTTAAAAGACACTGTTAGCGACCCTGACCAATACATACCTATAGGTGGTAACTATTGTACAGAAACCTACCCACTAGCAACACTCAGCACTATTGATGACTTTGATTTGAATTTATATCATTGTAGTAGATGTGCGCCTAACTATGAGGCCGAGTGTGTTTATAAAAAGGATGCGGATGGCAACGATACTGACGAGGTTGCTGCATGTAAGATGAAGTGCGCTGGGTCAGAGCAGTTCGATATAGCGGTACCATGGCTACAACAATTTGGTGGGCCCGATATGCCCGGAACCTGTTGTGATGTCTGCATGGATACAGACGAGCCTCCTGACAATCAACTAGATACATGTTTTGTTACCTACTATGTGTGTGGGGAAGAATCATCTCCTCATAAAGATGGATATGTTTGGTATAGAGGATTACAACGTCAAACCACATCAGGAAATGCCGTTTTTGATGAGTTTGGTAATGAGTGTATGGGGGAGTGTTTCGGAAACACTATACGAAGCGGAACAACAATTGACACTTGCTGTGCCTTAAATGTTAAGTGTAATATAGTCCCTGTTGATATAGGAACACTAAGCAAAGTGGAGATAGACAAGACTATAAAAATTATTGATTCTATACCCTTAGACATAAGACTTCATTAGGAGATACAATGGCAAAAGAAATAAACTTTTATCAAGGTTTTATTTATTCTAACCTCCCAATAGGAAGACAGGTCAAAATAATGGACACTAATCTTGCTAGTGGGCAGGTAAACCAGCTTAGAGCGTGTACAGTGCAATCTTACGGTAGGGATCTAATAAATTTTAAGGTGGTAGATGGAGGAGGCAGATATACTATAAGTCTCTCACAAGCCCGTGGCATGCTTCTTACAGGTTATATATTAGATGAAAACAATGAGTTTATAGTGATTCCCGACTTTTCGGACACAGACTTATTTAGGCCAGACATATTTGGAGAATATCAGGAATGAGATGCAAACGATGCAATTATAGGAACTCATGTCAGGTTGGACAGTCTTGCAGGTGTGAGAACTGTGGTTTTGTTATATCGCCCGGCGCATCTGGGCGAAAAACCACGAAGAAGCCAAAACAGCCAAGCCAGACAAACAAAAAGAAAAAGATGCCATCTTTGATTAGGCAGGCTAAGAACTTTGCTACATCTGTGACCAAACACGTAGCTAATGGTGCGCAAAGCGCCCCTCAACATGTTAAGAACAGTAGGTTGGAAATATGCAGTTCTTGTGACAAGCTTGAGGGATCTAGGTGCTCTGAATGTGGGTGTTTCGTTGAAATGAAGGCAGGTTGGGCGTCTGAGGCATGTCCTCTTGCTAAATGGGGCCCATACAGTCGCACCGAAGGAGGGTGTAATTGCGGTCGAAAATAGAAAAAAAATGGAGTTAAGGCAGGCATATTGTGTATTATAATACATAGGTGCTTCTAGATATCATAAGGAGAATATAATGGCAGAAATAACATTTGGTATAGACAATCAAGAGAATATTGTCGGCTCAGGACTGGGCTTCTATGGGTCAACGTTTGGCTCCTCAGTTCAAATTGGGTCTTTCCAAGACAGAACATTTGTAACTAATTCTGCGGGAACCTCTCAAGGCCCAGCAGCAAACAACATTAAATACGAAGTTCCAGCTACTGGTAACTCACAAGCTGTAGGATCTGGTATTCCTTTAAGCAAGATAAATTCTGGTAATAGAACCTTCCATATTAACTTCGACCACACGTCTGATGTTAATGTACAGAATTGCCAACTAAAAATATACGATAGAGTTAATATTAATAATCCAGCTTCTGGTGTTGTCACTAAGGTTTGTGAGCTCGTAAACTTTGATGGCAAAACAACAAGCGCTTGGATATCAGCTAATGGTCAAGATAACGTAGCTATGAACAGTAACTTTTACGGTTCTGGTGACATGTTTTGGTGGGGATCTCCTTGGCCAGATTCTGGTCCAGTTAGAGCAGGTCAAGATTTCTACACAAACTCTTCTGGAGTTAAATTCTCAAACTTTACTCAGACAGAAGCTACTGCTGGGCAGGGTAATGGAGACTCTAGACTTGGCACTGTAACTGGTGACACCGAAACTGTTGGTGGTACTGGCGTTGTTGTGCCTTTGTTTAACTCTCCCGGAAGTGGAGGATTTTTCCTTAACTCGATTAATAGTACTGTCTCTGCTGTGCAACCTAAATGGTTACAATACTATGATAATAGCAATCGTCCTGACGACTGTCCTAATCTTGGAGCAAAGACTACGACTAACACTTATGGTGGTACTGGGTTAGCTAAGCGACATACTTGGTATGTTGGTATCTCGGCTTCACCGCTAAGTATTGGATCGAAAACATCATATGGACTGTATGTATCTCTAGAGTACCTATAAAGACTTGAGCCTTTAAGTCCATTAAAAAAGCCCTGCTTCGTGCGGGGCTTTATTTATGCCATAAAGAAACCTCGCCCAAGTTTCCCTGAGCGAGGTCGCCTTAACCGGAGCACCCTTATTCAAGGGACTTTGTTTTTGGGTTCCATTTCTGCCACCCGCCGTCAGGTAGCCAATTTCCATCGGCATCCTTACGTTTAGGGAACAGTCCGCCACCCTTCTTGTTGGCGCCAAACGACAACTTAGCTCCACAGTCCATACAGCGAAGCTCATAGTATTCATTTCCGTCGTTTTCTCTCACGACGAATCTAAGGTTTTCTGAGCCACACTTTCCGCATTTGGTTTCACCAAACACTTCTTGGAAGACAGCGATCTGCTTCCATAGTTCACGGACGGTTTCGCCTTCAAAAGCGACGTTTAGTTTACCTGCATTGTAGTTAACTTTCATTATGCATTTCTCCAATTCTTGTTATAACCCACGATGCCTTCTGGCACCTCGTTTTGTTTAGTTTGATATTTGTTTAGCACACCAAGCATTGCAGAGGCTTTACTTTTTTCTACATCCTCAATGGACTCGTAAACACCCTCTCCAGAGTTGACAAATGCCAAAACATTAATATCTAACTGTCTACACTTATTATCAATAAAATTGATCTGTGAGGAGCTAATCATAGCTGCCTCGTCCCACGCTCCATCGGTGGGGTTATCCTTTTTTACACTCTGCTGTACAATAGATACAATATCTTTTCTTGCCAATTCTTCAGCGGCTAGACATCGTAAACCTAAAGCCTTACGCAAAGCTCGTCCTTCTGCCCTAGTGCTTGCTGTAGCCACAGGATGAGCACAGAATAAATCATCTGTATTCCCATGCCACACATCCGCAACTTCTTTAAATATCCTAGCTTGGCCACTATTAAACCAGTTGATAACAACTTGGTAAACAACAGTAGCTCTGCCGGGACCATTCCCCTCAGTCGCTGGAAAAACTTGATCTGGACCAGACTCTAGAATGTCACCTAACAATAAGTTAGCTACACGTCTAAGACCAGCACAGATAGGATTTCCATCAATCAGTTCATCTTTACGAAAATGTCCCATAACATATTCGTTCCATTCTTTTGTACCATATGGGGGCACTTGAGACTCTTGTGAATCTTCTTCAAGTAGGTTTTCTTCATCAATACTGTCAACATCAAAAATGTCTAATTCAACTTCTGGCATTATGTTATCTCCAATTCAATTAACCTGTTTTCCTTAGTGGGAAACTTTTTGTTAACCCTATTTACAACAGGCTCAACAAGCTCCCACAATCTTCTTCCGACAGCACGACTATAGTTGCTGCACAAATACTTCACTCTAATTACACAATAACCCCTTTTAAGGAGTATTCCGTTCTTAATTATATCATGTTTAACATATTCTCGCAACCCCTTTTCTCCAAAAAGTGGCTTAAAATGTTGAGGCCCATCGACCTCTATAACCGTAGATAATTCAGGCAAATACAGATCCATCTCGTACTTCTTACCCTCAATCATATCTTTTTTATGAAGCTCAACCTCATAGCCAGCCTCAGTTAATTTTTCATACAGTAGCTTTTCTGGGTTGGAGCCATGCTTCACTGTCATCAATAACGCTTCTGCGGCTTTCTTTCTTAGTGCCAGCTTATCTGCTTCAGGCATATTCTCCCATTGATCTTTGGCCATTTGAGATCTTCTACTGCGCTCTTTCTTGGTTACATTTGACCAAGACTTTTCTAGGGAAGCACTGATCTTATCTTTCTCTTCCTCGCTTCTTTTCTTGCCTTTAGTGGGATGTTTGGCTCGTCCATTTTCTAAGGCTTTCTTTTGTGCTGCGCTTTTACTACGCAATTCAACTCCGGAAGAAACAAGTGCTCGTCGGATCTTATTAGGGTAAGTACCAAACTCTTCGGCAATAGCTTTGGTGCTCATGCCATCCTCAACATACATATTGATAATCTTTTCTAATTCCATATCAACTCCTCCAATTGTGCCATATCCCAGTCGTCAACTATACCACACACTGTAGTATTCGCATAGTTTTCAACCATTTTTTTATGAGACTCACTTCTAGTAATTATATTAATATCTGGATTCCTCAACACAGAACAGGTATCATCAAAGTCTACAGGCTTTCTAATCCATTCTAAGTCCCATAAGTAAAGGAATCTCTTAGTATTGTTCTTTGTCTTAATCAGTGCTTTAGCTGTGTCTATACTGGTAGCTATAGCAGTACCATTAAAAGACGAGAAGTAATACTGATTCATAAAAGGAAAAAGAGCCTTCATAACCGGAGGGATTACTGAGGTTGTATAACAAGTCACCGCAGCACTCCTATCTCTACAGAACTTATTAAGGTTATCTATGAGATAAAAAGACCTCTGAGACAAGCCCAAGTCCTCTGTTAAAACCGCTAGGTTCTTTGATTGTTTATTCATCTTTTGCTGTACTCCTAAATGTACCCTGACCACATATATAAGGATATACATGGTACACTTTTAATTTAGCTTCGTGAAAAGCATAGTTTAGCTGCCAATCAATAGGAACACAAAAGGTTTCCAAATATGGAACTATTTTTTTAGCACTCTGTTTATTATAAATTATTGATGATGTAGTGTTAGTGGCAGGATGTGAGGCTAATATATAGCCCTTATCCATGTCGCCATATACTGCTAAAGGAGTTATGATCCCATGATCAAATGCTCCACCTAGTAATATTACGTCCCAATCATGCGGTGCCCTATTAATTATATCATTTATATCGAAAGGATGCCCATAAAAACTACAGTCATCTTCTAAAAATAATGCAAATTCTACTTCTTGATTGATGAACCTATTGAAAGATTCTAGGTGTTTTAGATTTAAAGATATTGACGCCAGTGTCATTTTTTGATATGTGTATGGCGTCAGTCCCGCAAACCCATGTGGCTGTCTTGATATTTCACAAACCTGACGGTGAAAGTCTGGGTCATCATTGTATCTAGAAAGATCTTCATGTGTCAGATCTTCTCTATCGAATTCTGTGACTAACTCGAATTGGCTAATTCCAGCAGAAGATAGTTGATTGAGAATAAACCCTCTCCTTTCACAGAGAGGGCTATAGTGCATTACATAGGTCTTATACATTTTATTTGCTATAGAAGTCTTGCCAATGTCTAACCATTTCTTCCATCATGGATTGGAAGGTGTATTCTGGCTTCCATCCGAAAGTCTCTCTTGTCTTTGTTGGGTCGCCTTTCAGGTATTTCAATTCTTCTGGACGCATAAATCTAGGGTCTTGTTCAACGTAATCATTATAGTCCATGTCTAAGCAGTTAAACACTACCTCACATAGTTCTCGTACTGAGTGTGTTTCTCCTGTAGCCACTACAAAATCATCAGCAGTGTCATGATTAATAATATCAATCATAGCTCTTGTGTAGTCTTTGGAATGTCCCCAATCCCTGTAAGAATCCATATTGCCTAAGAAGAGTTTATCTCTCATACCTAAAGAAATCTCTACCGCTGTCTTTACAACTTTATTTGTAACAAAGTTAGAGCCTCTTCGTGGAGACTCGTGATTAAATAATATACCATTACTAGCATGCAGACCATAAGCGTGTCGATAATGCCTAACTAAGGAATACCCCATAAGCTTTGAGCAACCATAAGGGCTGACAGGAGTCATTGGCGTCGTCTCTCTTTGGAATCCATCATCATCGACGCTGTTCCCAAACATCTCAGACGAGCTTGCTTGATAAAATTTAGCTTCGGGACAATAATTTTTGTAGACTTCTAATAAGTTTAGAACACCTTCTGCGTTGGTTTTAATAGTAAAGGATGGTACGTCGGAACTAACTCTAACGTGGCTCATCGCTCCTAAATTAAAAATATGAGTGGGATTACATTCCCTAACAACTCTTTCCAACGAACACCAGTCCATCAGATCTCCATAGCGGGTTTCTACATGATCTATAATATGATCTATCCTAGACTCTTGGTTTTCTGCTACGGATTGCCTACGGATAATTCCATAAACTTTATAGTCTTGATTTAACAGGTGTTCCGCAAGGTAACTTCCATCTTGTCCAGAAATACCTGTTATTAATGCAACTTTTCTCATTTAAAAATCTCCATGTTTCTTAAGTCGGGCCAGTCTTCAATGACCCACTGTCTAGGTTCTCTATTAATTGCTTCAGGAAGTTTTTGTAGACCTAAAGCAGCTGTTTCTGGCGTCATATAGTAATGGTATCCTTCACAGTCTATGTTCTGCTCGCGCCAAGGAATAAAAGGTTTTCTTCCGTCGTGAACCATTCTTCTTAGTTGTTTTGCTGCTTCTTCATTGTCGGTAAGTATCATACCTCCACGACCGAGACTTAGATGTTTTTGAAACTGAAAACTCAGTGACATGAAGCTGTCTGGTATATAGCTATTCTCTTTCCATAGAACCGCAGCGTCATAAACCACTTCTCCTGATTCGCCCACGCCTGCTTGGTAATAATCTTGCCAGTCTTCTTCTCTCCAAACCAAAGGGATATTTAGTTTACGAGCCAAGAATGGAATAGAAGGATAAGTTCTATGGGGAGATTCTACTTGCTTGGCTTTTACGTATCTCAAACATAACTCAACGCCATGAGTGCAGCAATCTACAGCTACTCCATAAGGAGCGCCAAAAAATTTAGCCACTTTCTGTTCAAGTAGTTTTACATCAGGTATTGTGCTCATTTAGGTTTATATCCAACTCCTATAAGTCTTGGAGGAAACATACTGTGATACACGACAGCATCATCGAAGTCTTTGAGCGCGAAAAACTTAAAGAAATCGGGACTAAATCTATAGCAGTCACAGTCGGTATGGTTCTCATAACAACTAGTGCCATGTCCCCAATGGTCTCTATTGTCTACAACAGCGTACTCTGGCTCTCCTACAAATCCGGGAATAGCTATCATTAAAGGGCATCCGGGCTTCAAAACTCTGTGCATCTCTTGTACTGACAGCCAGAACTTAGGATCATGCTCAAGCATCATCACAGTGTATACAAAGTCAAAGTAATTGTCTTCATAGCAGATATCATTGCCGTTACATAGTATAACATCAAACCCATTTAGATGTCCTAAATCCTTTTCGTTAGTATTAACCGCAACGCCTTCTTCTACTGGATTGTCATGAAAATATTGCATGTTTAGAACAGCATGAGGAAATGCACTATCTCCAACGCCTAGAACCTTGCCTTTAGGCGCTATCTTAGTAACTACATCATTATAAACCGTATCTATATGTACGCCTTCCCATTTCTCTAATCTCATTTTGTTCCCTCTATATTCAAACTAATTAGTGTTCCATTGTCTTTATCCATATGCGGGATATAGGCTTGAGAGTGGTCATCGAAGTTATGATGCTCCGTATCTCTCCAATCATATCTAGCAATGTTTTGTATTCCTGCAGATGATAAAAGCGTTGATAGCTCTTCAAAGTCATAGACTGTTTTGTGATAAATAATATCATCACCCATCTGCATCTTACCGTAAAGCGGGCCGAGAAAGTTACTTAATTTTGTATTATCAAGAGTATTCTTGCCCATTACATACATAATAGCCATAGACTCAAAATCTGGCACAGCTATTCTTAATACTCCACCCTTTTTCAATACTCTCGTCCATTCAGTAAGAATGTCAACAGCTTCTTCTCTATCGAAGTACTCCAACACATGAGAGGCATATATTAAATCAACTGTTTCATCTTCGTATGGAAGCTTAGTAATATCATTGTGGTCTAAGTGTTCATAATCACCACCATCAACATGAATCCAGTCACCTCCAAAATTTCTCCATCCACATCCTAAGTGAAGCCTCATATTTTTTCCCATTCTTTAATAGCGTCCTTTAAAAACATTTTCATAGAAGCTGTTTGCGTGCGTGTTAAAACTTTTTTGTAGCCAAATGGCTCTGGCGCAAATATATGGTTGCCGTGCAGAGATGTCTTTTGATCAACACAACCAAAGTCCTCTGTTCCTTCTTCACCAACCAATTCTGCCTGTATCTTTCTGGAGTTTTCTATTCCACATTCTTGTGTTATATCATGTCTTTTATTATCATCAATCTCTATTGAAAAAAAGGTCTCAAGGTTATCGAAAATATAATCATAGTTGTTCCAAAATTTTTCATATTTGATTTGTAGAATGTGACCCCTATGATGGTCTAAGTCTTTAAAATACCATTGATATAGTGTTTTTATCCTTTTTGCATGATGTGCAAGTAAATCCTCATCAATCCCACCGAGCTCATAACCTTGTTCACAGTGGTGTACTCTAGCATACGATACCAGAACATCCAGCGGATACCTACAGGAGCTCACAATCAAAGCGTCACGGGAGTTATAATGGAGCGGAGGATGTTGTGCAAGGTTTTCCAGCTCTTCAGGGAACAGACTATCTAACACCCTACAGATAAGTGTAGAGCCTGTTCGAGGCAGACTATATTGTACAATATTACGCATCAAATACCACCTTATCCGCATCTTTACCAAAGTATGGACCAGTCTTAAATTCATAGACTACAGTTCCGTCTTCTAGGCATTCATATTTATGGCCACCCCAAAAACTTATAGTACACCCTCCGGCAGAGACTATAGCCGGTTCATCCATTTGATTTTTATCTTCGTCATAATATGTTATTTTTATCTTGCCCTTAAGCACAACCCATGCCTCTTGAGTTGTGTCAGTTGTTCTTTCACAGGGGATATGGACATGCGGATCAAACTTCTTGCCGTCATCCATATTTATAATAGCGCACTGCAAATATTCTCCAGCGTCGGTAGCATCAAACCTACCCTCTTGGTATTCGTCGGCGTTGAAGTAGCAGTGGTAAAGCTTCTCGTCTTTATATATCTTATGCATTTAATAGCTCCTCATATAGTTTTATATCATCCTTGTATAGCTCTGAAACTATAGCTTTTGTTTCTTCGGTGTAACAATCTTCAAAGTGACGATGGGTGCTTTTGTTAATCACAGGCACTTCATCAATTTTATGGCCATATATAATAGAATATAGATCTCTAGTTTCCCGTTCTAAATTTTCAAACAATCCAATATGATCGAAGTGTTCTTTTCTGCCAATCCTACGCATCATAGGCATAACGTGTTGCTGTTCTAGATAGTGCTGAGGGTTTTTGCTAGCTAGCTTGAGCCAGTCTTCAAAAGTATTGTTTGTAATATCATACTTTAACGCATCATTTGCGTCACCCGACCAGCACCCGCCAGCCTTGAGGTAATAGAAACAGCTGACCAATCTATCAAATGGGTTTCTTATTACAGTAAATGAATATCCTTCTGGTTTAGATTCTACGAAACCATGTCCAGAAGTCAGTCCAATGCCACTAAATACATGCTCCCACATCTTGCCACCAGTCTTCGGTATATGCAGGAAAAAGTAATTACTTCCATTATGAGAAAATTTTCCAGCCATTATTTTACCCTTATACAAAATTGAGAAAACTGTAGGTTAATTTCCGCCTCTAGTCCCGTTTCTTCGGTAAACTCT
>CEQU01014993.1_pt1 | contig 22063 bp, 21 predicted proteins | sample 531031 | NCBI WGS metagenome assembly CEQU01 (sample SAMEA2621216, study PRJEB7988) | marine metagenome | isolation source: saline water (ENVO:00002010), including
TGACAAACTGATTGTGCTGGTGGATAGCAGCAAAATAGGCATTAAGGGTAACCTTATCTTCTGTGGGCTGGATGCGGTGGATACCATCATTACCGACAGTAATGCCGATCCGCAGGCCCTCGATAAAATTCGTCAACACGGGGTGAATGTTGTGGTGGTGCAAGCCTGCGGGTAACTCCTACACCTGCTCAATATCATTTATAGAAAGCCGGCATTGCCGGCTTTTTTTGTGCCTGCGATATCCTCTTGTGATCACCAACAAGGGTTATACTTAAAATTAATGTAACTAATTTGTTGCTTTATGATTGAATTTGATTGACATAGATTGGTATGGATGTATATTGATTTTTATATTGATGGTTACATGCAATATAAAGCCAAATTCGATTTATTGATTTCACAGGACACTGTTATGCCGTATCAGCCGGATGAGTATCAACACGTAAAGTATTTATGGGAAGATCACATTGCCGATGAGCTAAGCCCCGTCGATAACCTGGTTTACCGCTCAAACAAGCTGGGAGAAGATCAGCGCATCACTAACACCGGGGGGGGTAATACCTCGGCTAAACTGATGGAAACCGACCCGCTCACCGGCGAGCAGGTAGAAGTATTGTGGGTAAAAGGCTCCGGCGGTGATTTGCGTACATCCACCAGGGAGAACTTCTCTTCACTGTACGAAGGCAAGCTGCAGGCACTGGATGAGGTATATCAGGCCTATCCTGATAAAGGCTACAAATCTGCTGGCGAAGACCGCATGGTGGGCATGTTTAAGCACTGTAACTTTTGCCTGAACCCGCGTGCCTCATCCATAGATACGCCGCTGCATTCAATGATTGACGAAAAACACGTCGATCACCTGCACCCCAATGCGGTGATTTCGGTGGCGTCCTGTAAAGACCAAAAAGCCCTCACCGAAACCATCTGGGGCGGCAAGCTGGCCTATGTGCCGTGGATGCGCCCGGGCTGGGAAGCGGCCAGACTCTGTGAAGAAACCTACGAGGAAAATCCGGATATCGTGGGCATTCTGTTGGGACAACATGGTCATACTAACTGGGCCGGTGAGAGTAAGAGTTGTTACGAAACCTCGCTCTGGGTGATCGAAACGGCTGCCCGTTACATTGAAGAGCACGACAAGGGCGAGATGACCTTTGGCGGGCAAAAATACGCGCCACTGGATGAAAGCAGCCGCACCCGTCTGTTAACCGAATTCCTGCCGGTTGCCAGAGGCATGATTTCCACCAAAGTAAAATTTATCGCCACTGTGCAAACCGACGACGCTACCTTACGTTTTGTAAACAGCGTGGATGCGCCAAGACTGGCTGCACTGGGCACCTCTTGTCCGGACCATTTTCTGCGTACCAAAATTAAACCATTACTGGTGGATTTTGATCCGCAAAATGACGATTTCGACCAGCTGGTCGACAAATTTAAAAAGGGTTTGCAGCAATATCGCGAAGATTACATTGCTTATTACGAAAGCTGCAAACACGAAGATTCTCCGGCTATGCGCGACCCCAGTCCCACGGTTATTCTTATTCCTGGCATTGGCATGATTGCCTGGGGTAAAAACAAGAGTGAGTCGCGGGTGACGGCCGAGTTTTACAACTGTGCCATTGAGGTAATGCGAGGCGCTGAAGCCATCTCTGAATACACAGCGCTGCCAGCACAGGAAGCCTTTGATATTGAATACTGGGCGCTGGAAGAGGCCAAACTACAACGTATGCCGGCAGAAAAATCGCTGGCTCGCGATGTGGTAGTGGTGATTGGCGCCGGTGACGGAATCGGCAAAGCGACGGCCCACCGCGTTGCCAGGGAAGGCGCCCATGTGGTGTGTGCGGATCTGAATTATACCAATGCTGAGAAAACCGCCGCCGAACTCACCGATATTTACGGTCAGGGTATTGGCGTGGCAGGCTCGGGCATCTCAGCCTGTGGACCGGCAATCGCCTTACAGGTAGATATCACCAAGCGCGAAACCGTTGAGGGTTTGTTCTCCGAGGTACTGCTGGCGTACGGCGGTATTGATAAAGTGATTGTTACCGCAGGTGTGTTTGTAGCGGAAAGCGCAGACATGGCCAAGAACGACCAAATCTTTGATTTAAGTTTTGGTGTGAATGTAAAAGGCGGTTACGTGGTGGCCTCTGAAGCGCAGAAAATCTGGCAAAGCCAGGGGCTTAAAGGCGCTATGGTACTCACCACCAGTGTTAACGGCGCGGTCTCCAAGAAAGGCTCGCTGGCTTACGATACCAGTAAGGCTGCGGCCAACCATCTGGTGCGGGAGCTGGCCGTTACGCTTTCGCCGCTTATTAATGTGAATGCACTAGCGCCGGCAACGGTGGTGCAGGGCAGTAACATGTTCCCTCGTGACCGGGTGATTTCATCGTTAACCAAATACAACATTGCTTTCATCGCCGATGAGTCTACCGAGGCACTACGCAATAAACTGGCTGAGTTTTATGCTCAGCGCACCCTCACTAAACAGCCTATAACGCCGGACGATCAGGCCGAAGCAGCGTACCTGCTGATTTCAGGGCAGTTAAGTAAAACCACCGGACAGGTGATTAGTGTGGACGGTGGTCTGCACGAAGCCTTCTTGCGATAGGAGTAACCGATTATGTTAAGACGCATCGATGAAGCACTGATTAACCAGGCGAATCAGTCACTACTTAACGAACTTGAGGCTGACTACGCGGCGTTGGGCGACAAGCTGGCGCGACAGAATATTGATATTGAGGCCATCACCCGCAGCGCAGCAGAATTTCAGATTGCCGTGCCGTCCTGGGGCACCGGTACCGGCGGTACCCGTTTTGCGCGTTTCCCTGGCACCGGCGAACCACGCAATATCTTTGAGAAACTCGAGGATTGTGCCGTGATCAATGAGCTTTCAGGATGCACCGACAGCGTGTCGCCGCATTTCCCCTGGGACAAAGTGGATGACTTCAGTGAGCTCAAACAAACCGCCGATGAATACGGGATAAAATGGGTTTCCGTAAACTCCAATACTTTTCAGGATCAGCCTGGTCAGGAACACTCCTACAAATACGGCAGTTTGAGTAACACCAGCAAAGAGGCCCGTGAGCTGGCGATTCAACACAATCTTGACTGCATCGGCTATGGTCAGGAGTTAGGCGCGAAAAGTCTCACGGTATGGGTGGGTGATGGCTCAAATCATCCCGGGCAGCAGCATTTTCAGCGCGCATTTGAACGTTACCTGGCCAGCATGGAGCAAATCTATAAAGGACTGCCGGATGACTGGGAAATGCACATTGAGCATAAGATGTTCGAACCGGCATTTTATTCCACCATCATCCAGGACTGGGGCTCCAACATTCTGGCGGCCATGCAGCTTGGCCCAAAATGTAAATCGCTGGTTGATCTTGGCCATCACGCGCCAAACACCAATATCGAGATGATTGTTTCGCGGCTGATCCAGTTTAAAAAGCTTGGTGGTTTTCACTTTAACGACAGCAAATACGGCGATGATGATCTCGACAGTGGTTCGTTACATCCCTATCAGCAATTTCTTATTTTTAATGAGCTGGTGGATGCCGAATACCGCAAGGAGGAGGAGTTCAATCTCGCCTATATGCTCGACCAGTCACATAACGTAACTGATCCGGCAGAAAGCCTGATTAACTCCGCCATTGAAGTGCAGCGTTCCTTTGTTAAAGCCTTACTGGTAAATCGCGAGGCACTTTACGGCTATCAGGAAGATAACGACGCGCTGATGGCGTCGCTGGAATTAAAGAATGCCTTTAACCTGGATGTGTCGCCCATACTGGCTATGGCCCGTTATCGCAAAGGTGCAGCTATTAACCCGCTGGCGGTATACCGCAGCAGTGGTTATCGCAGCAAAATGGCTGAGTTGCGCCCACGGGATCCAAATGCCACCGGCTCAGGTATTGTGTAACCGTGTTTCCAAGCCAGCCTGACTGCCCTGTTAACCCAACGGCTCGGCAGTCAGGCTACTTTTCTTCGGTTATTCAACGGTTTCACTGAGACATTAGGCGCATACTGCCGCAGGCATAAAAATTTCCGCTATCCTTTGCACTAGATCCGCTGTGACCAAAGTCAGCCCATTCGCGTTATTTAAAAGGGGAGCCGTTAATGCGATTGAACCAATGTTTTAATTTTCACGATTTCAGAAAGCTGGCGCAAAAGCGACTGCCCGGTCCTATCTTCAACTACATCGATGGCGGCGCCGACGACGAGACCACATTGCGTCGCAACAGCGATGCATTCAGAGAATGCGACCTCATCCCTCGTGTATTAACCGGGGTAAAAGATATCGATCTGAGCGTGGAAGTGATGGGGCAGAAGCTCGACCTGCCGGTGTACTTATCGCCCACCGCATTACAACGCTTGTTCCACCATCAGGGAGAGCGGGCTGTTGCCGCCACGGCAGAGAAGTTTGGCACCATGTTTGGTGTGTCGTCGCTGGGCACGGTAAGTATGGAAGAGATTGCCCGCCAATACGATACCCCACAGGTTTATCAGTTCTATTTTCACAAAGACAGAGGCCTGAACCGGGCCATGATGGAACGGGCTAAAGAATCCAACATCGAAGTAATGATGCTAACGGTAGACTCCATTACCGGTGGCAACCGGGAGCGGGATCTCAGAACCGGCTTTTCCATTCCGTTTAAGCTCAACCTGGCCGGATTATGGCAGTTTGCCAGCAAACCTGCCTGGGGGATTAACTACATCACCCATGAGAAGTTCTCCCTACCGCAGCTCGAAGCGCATATTGATATGGGCAGTGGCAGCAGCTCTATCGGCGATTACTTTACCAATATGCTCGACCCATCCATGAACTGGAAAGACGTGGAAGAGATGGTTAAATTCTGGGACGGCCAGTTTTGCTTAAAAGGGATCATGAGTGCCGATGATGCGCGCCGTGCCGTAGACATTGGCTGTACCGGTATTGTTATCTCTAACCACGGTGGCCGGCAACTGGACGGCTCACGCAGTTCCTTCGACCATCTGGCCGAAATTGTTGATGCGGTGGGCGACAAAATTGATGTGATTTTTGATAGTGGTGTTCAGCGCGGTACTCACGTACTCAAGGCGCTGGCGCTGGGAGCAAAAGCGGTGGGTCTGGGTCGTTACTATTTGTATGCTCTGGCGGCCGCTGGTCAACCTGGCGTAGAGCGGGCCATGCAGCTGATGGTGGCAGAAATAGAACGGGATATGCGCCTGATGGGCTGCAGTAAAATCAGTGAGCTTAATCGCCATCACGTCCGTTTTAGATAATCTGTTACAAATTAGGCACCTGAACTCATAACCGGTGAGTTCTGGCAAAGCGGGTTAAGTGGTAAGCTGATGCTTTGCCTATTGCCAACGGACGGAGCCAAAATGAAAACTCGCTTGCAGCTTGGCGGTATTGCCGCAGTAGTCTGTGCGCTGTGTTATATCATTGGGTTTACCATGGTACTGGTTGTCATGCCGGACATTAATATTGATGGCGAACAGCGTCTGCAGGCCATACTTTCCCAACCGCGCCTGATCCAGAGCTGGTACTTTATTATTTTTGTGGTGTTCGGCATGGCGTTGCTGCTGCTTAACCGCAGCCTTTATCGCCCGGCGGGCGAGGAAGTCGGGCAGTGGCAACTGATAGGCGCACTGATCGGCTACGTTTGGGCCGCCTATGTATTTGCTATCGGTTTTATTTCGGTGCTCACTATCGAATACCTTACCCACCTGACACCTGCTGAAACCGATGAAACCTGGCCGGCGATCCTGGCTATTCAGACGGGGCTTGGCGATGGCGTAGAATGGATTGGCGGTATCTGGATGCTGGTGATTAATATTAGCCTGTACTGCCAGCGAAGTGTGCCACGATGCTTAAGTGTTGCAGGCGCCATAGCGGGCCTGATTGGTATGTTAACGCTTTATCCGCCGCTGGCCGCTGCAGGCGGCGTCTTCGGGTTGCTGCAAATCGGCTGGTTTTGCTGGCTGGGCAGCTTATTGTTAAAGCAGAAAATGCCCGTACTACCAGCTAAGTAACACGCGGTAATGCGTGGCAGATTGCTCAATACTGACTTGCCAGTGCATGACCGACGCAATCCGCTGCACCAGATACTGGCCGTGCCCCAGCCCCTGATAATAGGGCCGCGAAGACGATTCGGTCAGCGGGTTTTCAAACACCAGATGTGCTGACTGCACATAAATCCGCATACCGCCTCCACCGCCGTGATAAAAGCCGTTGTTAATCAGGTTCTGACACAACAAAGTGATTAAGTAGGTGTTGCCTGGCAGGGTGAAATTGTCGGGCAGTTCTATGTCGGCATTAAATGCCTGGTCGGGATAAATCTGGTACAGCGCCAGTAACTGCTTTTCAAGAACGGGCAGTAATTTAACCTCGCTGAACTGCAGGTTTTCCTTACGCGCCAGTGCCAGCAAAACCTCTACGGTTTGCTGTAAGGTATTGGTAGCCTGCTCAATTAACTGGCGCTCAGCCGGATCGCTTATGAGGTTGTCATTGATTGCCAGGGTATTCTTCAGCAGTGTGATGGGGGTACGCAATTCGTGGCTCACATCACGGGTAAAATCCCGCTCCCGTTGCCAGGCTTCCTGAAGTTCAGAATACGTATTCTTGAACGAGTTCGCCAGTTCGCCGATTTCGTCCTGGCGACGTACGCCGCTTATCTGACAGGGCGAATCGGGCGACTGCTGTTTAATTGATACCGACAGGCGCTGGATAGGCTTGGCTAGCCGCGAGGCCAGAAACCAGGTGCTCAGTATTGCCAGGATAAGTGCCGCCGCCGATACGCTAAACAGGAAAACCTGGTATATGCTGGCAAAGTTAGCCAGAGGCAGGAGCTCATTAGCCTGCACCATCACGCCTCTGGCCGGGATATCAGGCAGTGTAAAAGGCTGAAAGTAAACTGCCTCCTGTCCGGCAACCGTAGCGACATTATCGCCATAGGTGCTCGGTGTGAGCTTACCGGGGAGCTCGCCGTCGTGATTAATAATGGTATATGCCGCGGAAGAGGGAGACAGCACACTTAGTTTGCCATTGTTAGCCCAGCTGTTTTCAAGCTGCGTAATTTCCATGCTCAGTAAATGGGAGGCAACAATGTCCTGGGTCACCTCCATAAACAGCATACTGAGGCGGGCATAAAATAAGCCAATGATTAGTACCAGGGTTCCAAACGCGATAAACAACTGCGCCTGAATGCCTTTAAACTTCATTATCATCCAGCCCCTTTAGCTGATAACCCACGTTACTGATGGTGTGCAACAGGGCCCGGCCGCTGGCTTGTTCCAGGGCTTTGCGCAACGTATACATGTGCGATTTCAGCGCGTTACTCTCGGGCGGGTCGTCGGCCCAGATATGACTGATTAAGTCTGAACGACTTACCGGATAAGGGTAGTCACAAAGCAGTTTATGCAGAATCTTAAAGCCGATACCGGTTACCGGAATAACGGTGCTTTGCCAGTTGACGGTTATGGCCCGGGTATCTATGGCCAGCGATCCCTGGGTTACGGTAGTGTCGGTGTGCAGTTGCGGACGTCGTGCCAGCGCTTCGCAGCGCAGCGCCAACTCGCGTAAATCAAAAGGCTTAGTGAGATAGTCGTCGGCGCCCTGACCAAATCCTTTGGCTTTGTCGGTAAAGGCATCACGAGCGGTGAGCATTAACACCGGCACCACTTTGGTGGCTTCTGCCTTTATGCGCTTACACACTTCCAGACCGTCTATATCAGGCAGGTTCAGATCCAGTATGATAACGTCGAACTGACCGTTTAACGCCTGCTGAACACCCTGTTTACCAGTGGCAGCAAAATCGACTAGCCAGCCGTGGCCTTCCAGAAAATCAACAATCTGCCGGGCAATGGCCAGGTTGTCTTCGATTAATAAAACAGAAATTGATGTTGCCACAGTCCGGCGTCCTTTAAGTCTGTTGCTCTAGTATGTTATGCAAACCTTAGCCTGGCAACGGTCAAGGCAGGGTGAAAACCCGCTAAATGTCAGGTCGGATGTTTTAACGCTTGTATTCAATGCTGATTTTACTATCATTTTGAGCATAATCAGGCTAATCAGAATCAGCGCGTGACCACCTACTTATACGTTGGCAGCAGTACCGAAAAACAGGACGTTGACGAGCAGGCACAGTCCTTAATCAACAAGTACCCTCACGATATTGTGGTGCGCGAGCCCAATGTAGATCCCGGCGCAAAGCCCAAGCTCAACCGACTGTTAAAGCGCTTAAAGCGGGGTGATCGGCTGATTATTCACGATGTGTCCAGGCTCGGGCGCAGCATTAGGGCGGTAGCGGCGGTTACTGCTGACCTTGAACGACAGGGTATTATGCTGATTGTGGATAATCTGGAGTCGGTAGCCGGCCCGGCGCCAAATATCTATGCGCTGATTGCCAGTGCCGCGCAAATGGATAAAGACCTGCTGACCGACCGGCAGGCCATTGGTATAGCCAAAGCCCGGGCTAATGGTAAGTACAAAGGCCGTAAAGCCCTGCCGGCAACGATTATTAACAAAGCCAATAAGCTGATTGCCAAAGGCATGAAGAAAAAAGAGGTCGCCCAACAGCTTAATATTGGTGAATCTACGCTGTATAAGTATCTGGCCGCCCAGCGTCAGAAAGACTAGCTGAAAGCAGACCCGTTGGTAAGTTTTCAGCCGGATATTTTCTCTTCGCCATCTCGTTTTTAAAACCCTTCACTATACTCAATTGCTATAAAACAAAACTCACCGTCAACTTTGCAGACGACGCCCATCTTATCTGCATTGCGGTTAGTGTGAGAGCCGTAATTTCTATAACAACCCTGCACTGAGAGTCAGTATATGAGTCGTTGGTGAAAGAGGTAATGCTATGCACAGGGCTATTGTTTTGCAGGAGACTGCATCACTTGAATCTATTGATCTGCTCGGCGGCCTGATCAATGTAATGAGTGATACTCAGACAGGTGATGAGCAATCTGTCACCGTTCAGGAGAGTAGCGGCGCTGGGTTTGGCCCGCCGCCCCACAGTCATCCCTGGTCGGAAACCTTTTATGTGATAAGCGGCGCAGTGGATTTTATGCTGAATGAAGACGGTTACCACTGCGACGCCGGGGCTATGGTGTATGTGCCGGCGGATCAGGTTCATGCCTTTCAGTCTTGTGCCGAGGGGGTCAGGATGATCGAATTTACCGGCCCTGGCAGTCAGGCGCTGGATTTGTTTCGCTCCCTGAGCGCCTTTCTCAAACAGGCATCACCGGATGAACTGGATAAAGTGCGCTCGATTTTTTCTCAGCATGGCGCAACATTGCATATCTGAACCCGCCTACACCGGGACTGCTGTGACCGGACGTCAGCATTCCCGGTAGTCCTCTCTTTGATGCAAATCAGTGTCTTCGGCGCGTAATCTTTGTATGGTATCTATACTCATAGATGGCATGCAGGTGCTGAGCACATAACATTACGCCCCTGCTTTGTACTGCCTTTGTCTTACATGTACGGGAGTAATCATGACCGATGTACAGCAATCCAAATGGCACGCGCTAACCGCCGATGAAGCGATTACCCAACTCGAAACCACCCGCGACGGCCTGAGCCAGGAACAGGTTAGCCAGCGACGCTCAAGCTATGGACCAAACAAGTTGCCTGAGGCGCCACAGGCCAGCACGCTGGCGCGCTTCCTTAAGCAATTTGCCAATCTGCTGGTTATCGTGCTGATGGTGGCTGGCATTCTTACCGCATTTTTACAGCACTGGATAGACACGGCGGTGATCTTTGCAGTGGTGATTGTTAACGCCCTGATTGGCGTGGTGCAGGAAGGTAAGGCCGAAAAAGCCATGGATTCCATTCGCCAGATGCTGGCCTTAAAAGCGGCGGTGATCCGCAATGGTAAGCGTCGCACTGTGGCAGGTGAAGAGCTGGTGCCCGGTGATGTGGTCCTGCTGGAAGCCGGAGATAAAGTGCCGGCAGATATCCGGCTGCTTAGCAGTCACAGCCTGGCTATTCAGGAAAGCATGATAACCGGTGAATCACTACCGGTGGAAAAGGGTACCAGTGAGGTAGAAGAGGGAGCAGCGCTAGGCGATCGGCAATGCATGGCGTTTAGTGGCACCAATGTAACAGCCGGCCAGGCAACCGGGGTAGTGGTGGCCACCGGCGCTCATACCGAAATTGGCCGCATTGGCGGCATGTTGTCGGGGGTTCAGAAGCTCACCACACCGCTGGTGGAACAAATGGACGTGCTGGCTAAGTGGATCACCGGCTTTATTCTGACCGTGGCGGTTATCCTGTTGCTGGTTGGCACTCTGGTACTCAATCAGCCGTTTACTGAGCTTTTTCTCGCAGTGGTGGGCTTGTCTGTCGCCGCCATTCCTGAAGGATTGCCCGCGGTGCTTACCATTACCCTGGCCGTTGGCGTGCAGGCCATGGCCAAACGCAGCGCCATCGTACGGGTATTACCGGCAATTGAAACACTTGGTTCTGTGTCGGTGATCTGCTCCGATAAAACCGGCACGTTTACCCGCAATGAAATGATGGTGGTTAGCGTGCAAACCGCCGCCAACGACTACGATGTGGACGGCGAAGGGTATGCGCCTATTGGCGACGTATTATTTAACGATAAACCGGTACACACGGCTGAACAGCCCTTATTGCAGGAAGTTGCCAGGGCCTGCGCACTGTGTAACGACGCCGAAATTCATCATCGTGATGACAACTGGAGCTTCGAGGGTGATCCTATGGAAGCGGCGCTGGTTAGCTTTGCCAGTAAAGCCACTTTTGATGAAGGCGAGGATTTTAAAGCGCGCTGGCGGCGCACCGATGTACTGCCATTCGACTCTACTAGCCAGTATATGGCCACGCTCAATCACGACCACAACGGCCACGGAATCATTCTGGTGAAAGGCGCGCCGGAAGTGGTATTGAAGTTATGTCGGGTACAACAAACGGCGCAGGGCGAGGAACAATCCATCGATTTAACCGCGTGGCTCGATAAAGCGGAGGCGCTGGCCAGAAAAGGTCAACGTGTACTGGCTGTGGCTGCTCGCAGTGTGCCTGCTGATCATACCGTTCTGAGTGCCACGGATTTGCAGGATTCACTGTGTCTGCTGGGGCTGGTAGGACTGATAGATCCGCCCAGACAGGAAGCCATTAGCGCCGTGCAAACCTGTCTGAATGCAAAAATTCAGGTCAAGATGATTACCGGCGACCATGCGGTGACCGCTCAGGCGATTGGTAAACAGTTGGGCTTAACGCATACCGACAAGGTGCTAACCGGTACGGAGCTCGATGCCCTTAGTGATGAACAACTGAAAGAGGCGGTGCAGCATACAGATGTGTTTGCCCGAACCACGCCTGAACACAAACTGCGGCTGGTGATGGCGCTGCAGTCACTGGGTCTGACAGTCTCGATGACTGGTGACGGCGTAAATGATGCACCGTCGCTTAAGCGCGCCGACGCCGGTGTGGCCATGGGTCTCAAAGGCAGCGAAGCGGCTAAGGAAGCGGCCGAAGTGGTATTGGCCGACGATAATTTTGCCTCCATAGCGGCGGCGGTAGAGCAGGGCCGTACCGTGTATGCCAACATCAAAAAAGTGGTGAGCTGGACGCTGCCTACTAACGCGGGTGAAGCGCTAACCATCATTGTTGCACTGCTGGCGGGGTTGCCATATCCCATTACGCCGGTGCAAATCTTGTGGGTCAATATGATCACGGCAGTTACGCTTGGCATGGCGTTAGCCTTTGAACCCACCGACGCGGCGACCATGAAAAAACCACCGCGACCACGTGGACAGGCACTTATTCAGCCTGCGCTGGTGTGGCAGATTATGCTGGTGGGCACACTGTTTTTCCTGGCAGTATTTGGCATTTACCAGTACGCCATTAAAGCCGGGCATGATGTGGAATATGCCCGGACACTGGCGATGAACATGTTGGTGGGCCTGGAGATTTTTTACCTGTTCTTTGTTCGTACCATGAACCTGCGTTCAATCTCCCTAGCCGGGGTAAAAGGCACCAAGGTGGTGTGGTCAGCTGTCGGTGTGGTAGTGGTAGCTCAGTTGGCAATTTCTTACATTCCGGTATTGCAAACCGTGTTCGGTACGCATTCACCCACGTTAGTCGACAATCTGGTGATAGTGCTAACCGGTTTTGCATTGCTCATTGTACTGGAGATTGAAAAAGTCGTGAGGCTTACGCTTTATCAGCGAAAACGTTAGCCGCCGCGTGGACAGGCACCGCGTGGACAGGCACTCATTAAGGCTGCTCTGGTTTCAGATATAAGTGCCTGTCCACTAACTCGACTAACTCATCCGAATAGTATCGGTGATAAGTCTGTCGGTCAGTGGCCTTGCGCTTATGAGGCAGCGTCGCAATCGGCAGGTTTAATTGCTAACAAATGGTATTGAAATCATCCTGCAGGTTTTCGTACTTGGCGATAAAGTCCATACACAGATAACCTTTCAGATCGGTCAGATAGTCGGTTTGTAACTGCATGGAAGTATCGATGTGATACTGATAGGGACGATCAGGGTTAAGCTTGTATCGCATAAAGCTGTCAAAGTCATTAAAACCCGCTACCAGATGCGGCCGCTCGCGTTTGATATGGTGATAGGAACTCACCTGCAAATCCCACGGGTTTCGTACATAAGCAAATTTGTACAGCCCGGCAAAATATTCCGCCGGTAACATTTCTTTGGCGGCAATCACTTTACTGTGGCGTGGAAAGCGGCAACCCAGCTTATGCCCTCAGAGCTCACTTAGTTTATTTACTATATATTGCGGCATGCCGTGGGCGTCCCAGCGATAGCGTGACAGCGCGTCGCGCACACTGGTACCGCCGGTTTTTGCAATATGCACAAAAAGAAGCTGATGTTTGTGAGAAAGTAGTATGAATGTTATCTAAATGTTAATGAATTGTGTGGGTGTTTGTGCTTTAATCCAACATACGGGGCGAATATGACATATTGAGGTCAGCATGTATTTTTCTGTAGAACACTCACTGGAGCACCTTGCTGTTTTTGCGGCGTATTCAGAATGTGATAGCTGCGAAGACGCTGAACTCACCAGCCAGTTGATAGAAGGGCTGTTGATGAGTGGCGTGCATGTTGAATTACTGCTGCTCAACAACAAAGATAACTCGTCCTGCCGTTTACCGGCACACCCGCATTTAACCATCAAAACCTTGCGAGCCAGCAGTGTGTGGCTGGCGGTGCCCGAATTAAAGCGCTATATGCAAAGCCATCCCGGTGAAATTGTTCTGGCGGTGGACGATCAGTATATCCAGGCCGCCTCCATGGCTAACCTGCTGTCGGGCTTACGGGGCAACGTTGCCGGATTAATGCATAATACCAACTGGGGCATTTCGCAAAGCGGCGTAACACCTCGCCTGCGCTCCAGGCTGATGCGACTGCTTTATGGCTACACCTCAGGTGTGATCACCGAGTCGGCGGATACCGGCAGAAAACTGGAGTTGATGTGCCGGTATCCGAAAGCCCGAATCAAAATGCTAACCCAACCCTGCCGTCAGGATGTGGCTATCAGCGGCTGTATTGAACTGCTTACTGAATGGCAGTGCTGCGGTGTGTGCAGCATCAATTCCGGCCGCTACTTAAGTGCTTAACCTCTGGTGCTATTTCTGGCAGACTGGCTAACAGGCTTTAATTAATCCAGATGTGAGTAGATGGAACGACCGCTGTTAAAACATATTCGCAACCATGAAGCGTTGTTTTTGGAAATTGCCCGTTTGCGAGACCTTGCTATTGAGCAGTCAGGCCTCGGCAACTATGAATTCAGTAAGACTCCCAAATTTATCAGCGAAACCGGCGAACGATTTACCATCGAACCGGAGCGCAGCATCATTCTTCCTGACTACCATCTGTTTAAAGGATTGAAACATGCCTTAACTGAGCGTGTTCCAGGACTTACCATTGTTGAGCATAGTGACTGTGGTTACCGTTATCCCACTGCCGCACTGGCCGGTCTGGATGCCCCGTTTATTAAACGGTTACGTTCGGAGTATTTTCATCGGGTGGATGAGGACCGCAGTATTTGCCGTCCGGTCAACCTCTCCTACGGTATTAAGAGCCGGGGTAAAGCCGATAATCGTCTGGAGTACGAAGTCTGGGTACCGGAAAGCCAGTTAGAGGCCGACCCCATGCCGCTGCTGGTGGAAAAGTACGGTGAAGATCTGCCCCATGAAGTGCGCCATTTTGCTCAGCAAAAGCCGATGATTTATGGCTGGATGGGGGTTAAACGGGCCGCCTTCGAGGCGCTCTACCGCAACCCCGCGGTAATGGGTGACCTGGTGATTTGTATTGGCCTGTCGGTAGACGCTTATAACATCGGCGCACGGCCGGACCTGTCTTTTTCGCCAACGGTGGATAGCTCCATTGCGGCCAGTAATGCCGAATTTGAGTGGGAAGTCATGGGTTACTACGCGCCGGGCGATGCGCACTATACTCACGATGAGTTATGGGCGGCGATAAATCATTCGCTGGAAGCCATTGGCGAACCCATTAGCGAACTTTACGCCAACGACATTATGCCGATTATGGAAAGTAAAACGGAGCGTATTCTGAGCACGGTTTATGGCCAGGGTATTACCACCGATGAGATTCGAGAGCTGAATTTGCGCCCGCAGGAGTTTTTGCAAACCAGCAGTGAACGCCGGGTAAAACCGCAGGATCCCAATCGTAAGGTAAATTTCCTCGGCCGTCTTAACCGGTTATTCTATCAGCCGGAGCATCAACTGCCGGCGATTGAATCATTGCATGATCTCATTGCGCATTCGCGCTAAGCTTGCACGATAAACTCAAACTGTACGGAAATTTGCACACATCATGCATGATATTGATGATTACGATAAACAGATCCTAAAACTCCTGCGCCAGAACGGCCGCCTGACTAATCAGGAGTTAGGCGAGCTGGTGGGCCTGTCTGCTTCGCAAATCTCCCGCCGCCGAATTCACCTTGAGCAGCAAAAATACATCATCGGTTACAGCGCCCGAATTTCACCGGCCGCGCTGAATCTGGATATATCATCGGTACTGGAAATTACCCTTGCTGAAGCCTCACCCGAGGCTGTTACCGCCTTTTATGAATTGGTAAAACACACCCCGGCTATTCTGGACATGTATAAAACTACCGGCAACGCCGATTTTATTCTTAAAGTGGCGGTGGCGGAGCTGAGTGACTTATCGGCGCTGATCAGCGACCTGGCTGCACACAAAACGGTAGGGCATATCCGCACCGCGGTGGTGTTGGAACGCCTTAAAGAGAATGGTGTTTGGTTGTAATGCCGAAAAAATAACTATTAAACGCACAGTTTGATCAATATAAATAAAATTAACGCACAATATGATTTTATTGTGCTATATTTCTCACGGTTTAATTTTTGGTCATTCCGTGGGTAAAGTAATGAGTGAAGCAGCAATCAGTCAGCCGAAGTCCATTCGGCACAGTTGGGTGGAAGATGTTCTGGCCCTGATCACCGGCACCATTTTAGTTTCGTTCGGGGCTATTTTATTACGTGAGGTTGGCGCGCTTACCGGAAGTACCGCAGGGATGGCCTTTTTGATTGATTACCTGTCGCCGATGACCTTTGGCGTAGCCTTCTTTTTAGTGAATATTCCGTTTTATATTCTGGCGCTGAAGAAAATGGGTGTGGTTTTTACGCTTAAGACTTTTGCTACCGTGTCTTTGGTGTCGTTGTTTACTCATATTCACCCAGCGTTTATTCAGTTTGGTGAGCTGGATTTATTTTACTCAACTCTGTTTGGCAATCTGCTCATGGGCACCGGCTTTGTGGTATTGTTCCGCCATGGTGCCAGCCTGGGTGGCGTAACCATTCTGGCGCTGTACATTCAGGATAAAACCGGCTTCCGTGCCGGGTACCTGCAAATGGGGGTAGATGTGCTGGTGGTGTGTGCGGCGTTCTTTGTAGTGAGCATTCCGGCACTGATCGCTTCTGTTCTGGGCGCGGTGGTACTGAATATCCTGATAGCATTTAACCACCGTAAAGACCGTTATTTAGCTTAAACTGGCCAATAGATTAATAAAAAGCTGCTCCCAAGAGACAGTCACTCTAAGGAATTATTATGTTTGAACATGTTGATGCCTATGCCGGCGACCCGATTTTCTCGCTGGTTGAACAATTCATGAAAGATCCCCGTGAGGACAAAGTGAATCTCACCATCGGGTTTTATTTTGATGAAGACGGCAAAGTGCCAAACTTTAGCAGTGTTGATAAGGCCAAAGTATGGGCGGCAGACAACCCACCGGCATCGCCCGTTTACCTGCCGATGGACGGCTTACCGGATTACCGAGTAGCAGTAAAATCGCTGGCCTTTGGTGATGCACTACCATTAGTGGACAGTCGCTTAGCATCAACCCAGAGCCTGGGCGGTTCGGGCGCGCTGAAGGTGGGCGCTGATCTACTCAAACGCTATTTCCCCGATTCAGAGCTTTGGGTGAGCGACCCGACCTGGGAAAACCATCACTCTATTTTTAAAGGCGCGGGCGTGAAGGTAAATACCTATCGCTACTACAACCCGCAAACTAAAATGCTTGATTTCAGCGGCATGCTGGAAGATTTAAATCAACTGCCGGAAAAAGCCATTGTTCTGCTGCATCCGTGTTGTCATAACCCAACGGGTATCGACCTGACCAACGAGCAGTGGCAACAGGTTGTGGACGTAGTTAAACAGCGTAACCTGCTAGCCTTTTTCGATATGGCATATCAGGGTTTTGGGTTTGGTTTAAACGAAGATACTCAGGCCATTAAACTGATGGCGGAGTCTGGTCAGCCGTTTTTGTTAGCACAGTCATTCTCGAAAATCTTCTCACTTTACAGTGAGCGCGTAGGGGCGTTGTATGTGGTGTGTGAATCACCGGAAACCGCCGAAACTATTCAGGGCCAGCTTAAGTTTACCGTAAGGACTAACTACTCTACACCTCCATCGTTCGGCGCGCGCCTGGTTAACCACGTGCTTGCGAGCGATGCGCTGACCGATGAGTGGAAAACCGAATTGGAAGTCATGCGAGAGCGCATGCATACCATGCGTCAGCAACTGGTCACCAAGCTTGGCGAGCTACGCCCGGATGTTGATTTCAGCTATTTGGCTGCGCAGGTGGGAATGTTTAGTTACACCGGCTTCAGCCCAGAGCAAATTAAACGCCTGAAAGACGAGTTTGGAGTTTATCTGATTGCCAGCGGCCGTATGTGTGTAGCGGGCCTGAATACCCGCAATATCGACGCTACCGCAAAGGCGTTTGCGGCGGTTTGCTAACAAACTTTAAGAGGCTGTGACCCTTTTTTTCAATATGGACAGGCGGTTACAGCTTCGACTATAAACTCCTAAAACGGTAGTGAATCTATTCATTGCGCCCCATCGTTAGGGGTAAACTCGGAGTCATAAGAAACACCGTTTTGGCTCAACGTCCTCGAATAAAACTTGCTATTTTTATGGGCCTGAAAAACCCCCGCTCTGAATCCCGCAGCTAGCTCGGGTAGTTCATCTCCTGCTTCCGCCTGTATTGGCGTGCAACCAGTACAAAATGCTTTAATGTCGTAGTGTTCAACTTTGAGTCTTGTCGATTCACTTTCTATAATGTCTGACTTGAACTGTATTTTGTAGCCGTTTGGTGTATCAAAAGACGTTTCTACAGTTTGATATTTAAACCCGTAGGAAACGCAGAAGCTTAAATCGGTCCCAGAATAATTTGTGACACAACGATCAAATACTCCTTCTAAAGTTGGTGCTTCTGGAGTGCCAGGAGGTTTCTGAGCATAAGCTGTTGAGAATGAGGAAAAGAATAAAGCAAAAATGAAAAAACGCTTCATCAAAAATAAGATCCTTCTTAGTTAATTGACACTTAAGTCTAATTTTTCGGGGGGGAAAGTCAATGAGAAGGGCTGAAAATCAAAGCAAGTCAAAATGAAGCATTTCCATGCCGTTACCGTTTATCCGAAAACGGCGTTTGGTGTTGGCGACGATGTTTCATTTTACTAACAAGACATCGTCTTCTATGGTCCAGGTGCCCGGACTTACCTCGCTATCTATTCTTGCAAAAAGACAGTGCAAAAAGACAGTCACTCACTAGACTCAGACAGTGCAAAAAGACAGTCACTCACTAGACTCAGGTCCAGTTGGATTTTTTCTTAATGTCAGCACAATGAACACACTACTTTTCAGTTATAGTGAAATATTGTGCCCAGACCCCGTAAGAGTCTTATCAACCTCTCCGATACCCCTTACTACCATTGCGTTTCCCGCTGTGTTCGTCGGGCGTATTTATGTGGCGAAGATAATCAGTCAGGCAAAAACTACGAGCACCGCAGGCAGTGGGTAGAAAACCGACTACTGTTTTTGGCAGAGGTGTTTTGTGTTGACGTGTGCGCCTATGCAGTAATGAGTAACCACACCCATGTGGTTTTACGTATTAACAAACAAAAGGCTGATTCGTTAAGCAATAGGGACGTCATCAGGAGGTGGCACCAACTCTACAAAGGCATGCTGCTGTCGCAACGTTATATTAACCCGGCTGAATCTACCACGTTGTCTGAAGCGGAACTTGAAACGGTAAAAAGCGTAGCTGAAGTTTATCGCAAGCGACTATACGATATCAGTTGGTTTATGCGGTTGCTTAACGAGTACATTGCTCGTAGGGCCAATAAAGAGGATGATTGTACCGGTCATTTCTGGGAGGGGCGGTTTAAGTCACAGGCGCTCTTAGATGAAGCTTCTCTAGCGGCCTGTATGGCATATGTTGACTTAAACCCAGTACGCGCTTGTTTGGCGAGTACGCCAGAATCATCTGCTCACACAAGTATTCAAAAACGCATCAATGCGGCCAAATCGAATCGACAGCCTGCTCAATTACTTCCGTTTGCAGGGAACCCATGTAACACAATGCCTGATGGCCTGCCATTTCGGTTGCAGGATTACATTGAACTGGTTGAACTGTCAGGGCGTTATTTTCAGCCCAACAAGCAAGGCAAAATCGAAGATTCAGCCTCACCCATTCTTACCCGGGTTGGACTTGCGAAGAGTGATTGGAATGAAATGGTAACAGGCATTGAGAGCACCTTTAAATCATCGATAAGCTTTGAGAAGTTTATCAGGAAACGCCGGAAATATGCAGGCTGCGCTTAGCGTTTTCCTGGCCTATGAAGTCAAACTTAATTATCACATCAACACCACTTCATTCCATATCGCTGGACGATTAGCGAAGATTGACTGGCGGGCATTCAACAGCCTTGAAAGACCAAATGCTTTAATTTCACCCTCTGAAATATACAAAACGCAATACAACTGCCTAATGCTCGGAGCTGAAGCTCTAATTTCGGGATAGTTAATTAATGCCTGTCTATATTAAAAAAGGATCTGCCTGTCTCAAAGAGCTTAAGCTGCATAACCTTGAGCATTTAAAGAGTGACTGTCTGTGTCAAAAAAGCCTTTATCGCTGGTAAGCGCTAACCACTTTTCCTTTTTTATTAAGCATTTCCATGGCGTTATCGTTTATCCGGTAACGGCGTTTGGTGTTAGCGCCGTTGTCCCATTCTACCATCAGTACATCGTCTTTTACGGTCCAAGTGCCTGTCCTTACCTCGCTATCTGAGGCGGGGCCTTGCTGGTCCTTCAGCGCCTTGGTTACCGCTGCTTCCGGGCCCATATGCATCTGGCCGTTCTCTAAAAATAGGTAGGTAAACCGGCTGTTAACCATCTTGCCACCAATGGGGACGGGAATACTCTCACCATACCAGTAGCCAAATAAGGCAGAATCCAGATTTTTAGTCTGGTGCTCGTCTGCATGTGCCTGTCCAGTTAAGCTTAAGCTCAGGCAAGCTACCAGCATTAATATAGATAATAGATGTTTCATTGTGACTTCCTGATCGTTGATTCCTTGTGTTGAGTGTTAATTAAACAGTAAATACGTACGATGTGCTACTGGTAAGTAACAAATCCGCCACCTGGTAGCGATTGCAAATGCACCGCCACGCGGGCATGATGAATTGAAGCTCACTCACAGGGAGAGTTGCTATGGCAGAATATCGCTACACACTCGGCCAGCTCACGTATCGGTTTAAGGATTTAGCCGAAGTGATGGCAAAAGCCTCACCGCTGCGCTCCGGCGACCAACTGGCTGGTGTGGCCGCGGCCACGGCGGAGGAACGGGTGGTAGCCCAAATGGTCCTGGCCGAACTTCCCCTTAGCACCTTTTTAAACGAAACAGTTATTCCCTACGAGCAAGATGAAGTCACGCGACTGATCATTGATACCCATGACAGCGAAGCGTTCGCTCCGGTGGCCAGTTTAACTGTGGGTGAGTTACGCAACTGGTTACTGCTTGAATCTACCGATGCTACTGTGCTGCAGGATGTGTGTCTGGGCCTGACCCCTGAGATGGTAGCCGCGGTGAGCAAAATTATGCGCAATCAGGATTTGATTCTGGTGGCCAGAAAATGTGAGGTGATCACCGCCTTTCGCAATACCATTGGTGTGCCGGGGCATTTTTCTACCCGCTTGCAACCGAATCACCCCACCGATGACTTAAACGGTATCGCGGCATCAATCTTTGATGGCCTGATGTACGGCAGTGGCGATGCGGTGATTGGCATTAACCCGGCAACCGACAATGTGGCGCAGACCATAAAACTACTCAGCATGCTCGATGAGCTCATCCATCAGTACGATATTCCTACCCAGTCCTGCGTGTTAACCCATGTGACCAACACCATTGAAGCCATCGAGCGCGGCGCGCCGGTAGATTTAGTGTTTCAGTCTATCGGCGGCACCGAAGTGACTAACAGTAGTTTTGGCGTATCGCTGGCTATTCTGCAAGAAGCTCGCGAGGCTGCGTTATCGCTTAAGCGTGGCACGGTAGGCGACAATGTCATGTATTTTGAAACCGGCCAGGGCAGCGCGTTATCGGCCAATGGCCATCACGGCGTGGACCAGCAAACCTGCGAGGCCCGGGCTTATGGCCTGGCCAGAGTTCTCGACCCGCTGCTTATCAATACCGTGGTGGGCTTTATCGGGCCGGAATATCTGTTTGATGGTAAACAGATTATCCGGGCAGGTTTAGAGGACCACTTTTGTGGCAAGCTGTTAGGTTTACCCATGGGCTGTGATATCTGCTACACCAACCATGCCCAGGCCGACCAGAATGATATGGATAACCTGCTCACCTTACTTGCCAGCGCCCATTGCCAGTTTATTATGGGTATCCCGGGCTCCGACGATATCATGCTGAACTACCAGACCACCTCGTTTCATGACGCGCTGTATATCCGTCAGCTGTTCGGCGCTCGCCCGGCGCCTGAATTTGATACCTGGCTGAAGCAACAGAAAATCTTCACCGATAGTGGCAATCAGCTATTAGCCGAAAAACTACCGGGCCGATTTGCCGCGGCGCTGCCGCACAATGGAGGTAAGCCATGAGTAACCAGGAGCAACACCTGCATCCCGATACCTGGCAACAGTTACGCGAACTAACCGCAGCACGGATCGGGCTTGGCCGGGCCGGTACCAGCCTGCCCACCAGTGAATTACTTAAATTTCAGCTTGCGCATGCCCAGGCCATTGATGCGGTACACAGCCCGTTAAACGGTGAACTGTTATGTGAGCAACTGGCAGCGCTGAGCTACCATCAACAACCGTTAACACTCCAAAGCGTGAAAAGCGAGGCAGAGGACCGCCTGGTGTATTTGCAGCGTCCTGATCTGGGGAGGAAACTTAATGAAGCAAGTACTTACTCTTTGCAAAAGCTGCGTGAAAAGGAATCATTCGATCTGGCTATTGTGATTGCCGATGGGCTCTCGGCCACTGCGGTAATGCAGCAAAGCGTACCGTTTTTAACGGCTTTACTGACTCAGCTGGAAACCAGTCAGCCAGCATGGACCCTGGGACCAGTTACGGTGGTTGAACAGGGCAGGGTCGCCATCGGTGACGATATTGCCCAGGCGCTCAATGCGCAAATGGTGGTGGTGCTGATAGGTGAGCGGCCGGGCTTAAGTTCACCGGACAGCCTGGGAATTTACCTTACCTGGCAGCCAAAGCGCGGCTGTGAAGATGCAAAACGTAATTGTATTTCAAACGTGCG
>CEQU01015433.1_pt1 | contig 22033 bp, 20 predicted proteins | sample 531031 | NCBI WGS metagenome assembly CEQU01 (sample SAMEA2621216, study PRJEB7988) | marine metagenome | isolation source: saline water (ENVO:00002010), including
GGATTAATAATATAAATTGGTTCATCTTCTAAAGAAGTTTGAATAACTGCAATTCTTTTTAAAACACCTACTTGATTGGCTGCCAAACCAACACCATGAGCATCTTGTAGTGTTTCAAACATATCTAACGCTAATGTTTTTATAGAATCGTCTATTTTTTTTATTTTATGTGCTTTTATTTTTAGAATAGGATCAGGAACTATTCTAATCTCTAAAATTGCCATAAAACCACCTTTTAATTTATTTCAGTTATACATTATAGATTCGTTGTTTGATAAGTGCAAAGATATTCTAATTAAAAGACAAAGGATCAACATCTACAACCCAATTCTCTGGGATTTTTATTCTATTGATAATATCTCGGGGATTTGGTCCTCGGAGTATTATTTGCCAACGATATTTGCCCCTTAATTTATTATAAAAAGATGGTACAGGGCCAGAAACATCAATGTACCAATAATCCCATTTACTCCTTATCTGCATGAGTTCTCTCTTCATTCTTTCAGCTTCTTTTTGAGCTCTTTGGGCATCAAAATGAGAATAAACTAATTTGATTATTCTGCTATATGGAGGAAGATTATGAACTTGTCTGAATTTTGATTCAACATCATAAAAACTCGTAAAATCTTGCTTGGAGGCTAAATCAATAACATAATTTTCAGGAAAGTATGTCTGTACTATACCCTTACCAGGCTTTTCACCTCGGCCAGAACGACCTACAACTTGATAAATTAGTTGAAATATCTTTTCACTTGATCTGAAATCAGGTATAAACAAACCTATATCTGCTAAAACTATCCCTACTAATGTTACGTTTGGAATATTTAGGCCTTTAGCAACCATCTGGGTACCTACTAAAATCTGTGCATTCCCTTTGGAAAAATCTCGTAACACTTCTGGATCATGTCGATTTTCTTGCGAAATATCTCTATCCCACCTAGCAACAGAAGCGTCAGGAAAAAATTCCTTGATTTCAGATACAACTCTTTGGGTACCAAAACCTAACATTTCAATTTGAGTAGCATCGCATGTTTTACATTTATAATTAGTATTGTATTTACGATTACATAAATGACAGATCAATTTTTCTATAGAAGAATGATATGTTAAAACAGCATTACAACTAGAACATGAGACAATCTCAGAACAGGTTTTGCACCTTAAAGAAACTGAAGTTCCTCTTCGATTAACAAGTAAGATGACCTGTTCGCTTCTATTTACCGTTTGATTTATATTATCAAGTAATGATGTACTAAATATACTCGTATTACCATTTTGCAATTCCTCTTTCATATCTACAACTTCAACATCAGCTAAATTGTTTTCCTTAGAATATGTGGAAATATTTACAGGTTTATCGGAAATACGGTAAGGCAATTCAAACATATCTATTGAACCCATTACTTTGGCCCTATGATAAGTTATAAGGTCTGGAGTTGCACTACCTAACAACACTGTTGCATTTAAATTCTCGGCCTTGATCATTGCCACAGAACGGGCATTATATCTAGGGTTTGGTTCTTCTTGTTTGTAATTCCATTCATGTTCTTCATCAATGATAATTAATCCAACATTTTCTAATGGAGTAAATAAGGCACTTCTTGGTCCTACTACTACTTCAAATCTGTTCGCATTGATCTGCCACCAAACATTTCTATGTTCAGTTGCTTTCATAGAACTATGGAAAAAAGCTATTTTGTTTGGAAATCTTTTTTCTAATTCCTGAATAACTTGATCAATTAAAGAAATCTCTGGAAGAAGAAATATGACTCTTTTATTTAAATATAAACATTGCTCTATACATCTAAGATATACCTCTGTTTTACCACTCCCAGTAATACCATGAAGTAAATTAACAGAAAATTTATTTGATTCAATTTTTTGACTCAACTTTTCAACAGCTTTTTGTTGATAATCGGTCAAGGTAAAATATTCATTAGATATATTTTCTGCTACAAATTTAGTTTTATCAGCCCCACCATCTTTTAATTGTTGGACTAGCAAATCATCAAGCATTGTCGTTTTATCAAGCCAATCCCATTCAACAGTAATACTTTTAGATTTGATAAGTTTATTTAAAATATTTACTGAATCTTTTGATAACGTTTTTTTTAACTGATCAATATTTCCTCTGAATTTTAATTTCTTCCCTAAGGCTTTAAGTAAATCCTCTGGTATATCTGGAGTAATGGATTCCTGTGCTCGTAAAAATTGCTGAGAACGATTAGTAAATCCTGGCGGAAGCATCAACGACAAACATGTATATAGTGAAGTAAAATAATAATCACTAATCCATCTAGCTAAATAAATTTGATGAGAATTTAATAAAACGCCTATATCGTCGCATCTATGTATAGGTTTAATATAAGATAAATCAGCTGAATCTTTAATATCAGTAACAATACCATCTACAAATTGATTTCTTAACGGAACCTGAACCATCTGCCCCATTGATACGTTCATATCTTTGGGTATAGAGTAAGTATAAGTTTTGGGTTCTAAAATTAGTGCATCAACAGCAACTTCAGCATATATCATCAATCTCACAAAGGAATATAAGATTTAATATTGTCTTTTTTCCTTAATTCGGGCAGATTTTCCTGAACGATTTCGCAGATAATAAAGTTTTGCGCGTCTAACGTCTCCACGACGTAAAACCTTCAAACCCTCTAATTTCGGAGAGTGTATTGGGAAAGTTAATTCAACGCCAAATCCTCTAGTGGTTCTACGTAAGGTAAAGGTTCGTTGTAATCCGGAACCTTTTTCCCCAATTACCACACCTTCCAATGATTGTACTCGCTCTCGACTACCTTCGATTATGCGAACATCCACTTTTATAGTATCTCCAGGAGAAAATTCATCTATATTTTCTTTATTTGGAGCTTGAACCAATTGATTAGGTTCCATTTAATTACCTCTAATATTTTTCATAATTAAATAACACTGAAATAGTTTAATTGCCAAACAACAAGTTGTCAAAAGTTTCTTTAAAAGTTGAATAACTTTAATATGATGCCTTGTGCAACTAACAATAAAATAACGGAACCAAAAAGTGTAAACCATCCTGTCATTTTTGTAATATATCGAAATGGTACAGCTAATTGAAAAAACCTCATCGTAGATATTATACCTAAAACAATTGCACTAATACTCATAAACATAGCAGCACCATTGCTTACTTGTTGTTCAGGATAGGTCCATGGAATGCCAAAAATTATCAAAGAATAGAATGCAATAATCAGCGATATAAACCCTAACAATCGTGAATTATATGACCATAAATATGTAAGAGATGAAGTTATAAAATAAATAGTCCATAAAGAGAAATACAATACTAATGAAAGCATTAAAGCAGTGCCAGAAGGTATACTAAGTATAGAATACCCTATCATCTCCAATTTAAAAATTTCCCATAAAAATATTCCTATTAACAATGGTATCGTACCTATTAAGGTAACTGTCCCCAATAATCTAGACTCAATATAAAAGCCTAATATGTACCACGATTCAAGGAATAATAATAAACCAATAAATGTTAAAAAAAATGTTTCCATATTAGCTCTCCGTAATGTCTTAGGCGATTTAGTTATTCTTCATTTTGTTCTAATAATTTTAATTCATCAGAAGAAAGTTTTGATAGATCAATCATATCAGGACGTTTTTTTGCTGTCCTTATTTTTGATTGTTTTCTTCTCCAATCATTTATTTCTTTATGATTTCCAGATAAAAGAATTTCTGGTACATTCCAGCCCCTGAATGAAAATGGCCTAGTATATTGGGGATATTGTATCAAATCGGAGTAGAAAGAATCGAGTTTATAGGAATCTTCATTTCCTAGTACACCTGGTATTAGTCTAGAAACTGCATCAATGACTACCATTGCTCCTAACTCTCCTCCGCTCATAACATAATCTCCTATACTTAATTCTTCTGTCGCCAAATACTTTCTAATTCTTTCATCGAATCCACCATATCTTCCACAAAGTAATGCTATTTGATCATAATGGGAAAGTTCTATGGCTTTATTATGGTCAAATTTTTCACCTTGAGGCGATAAAAGAATTATAGGTACATTTTTATTTGTAATCACTGATTCCACACTTTCAAACAATGGTTCTGGTTTGATAACCATTCCTGGTCCGCCTCCATATTGATAATCATCTACTGTCTTATAATTATCTGTAGATTTATCACGCCAATCATATAGATTTATATTAACTAATTGATTATTTATAGCGCGAGAAATTATGCCATCTTTAAAAATAGTTTCAAACATATCAGGAAATAGTGAAAAAACTTCAAAATTAATCATTAAATTTTCTTTCTATAAAGATTAGTGTTCTAAAGAATCACTTTGTATTAATTGGATTGTATGATCAAGTACAGGGAGTATTACTGTTAAACATTCATCAATTGCTTTAGGGTTTCCTGGCAAATTAACTATTAGTGTTTTATTTCTGTAACCACATACTGCTCGACTTATAATCGATAAGGGGTTGAGATCAAAACATTTGATTCTCATTATTTCTGGGATACCTAATATCTTTTTTTCAATAATTGCTTCAGTAGCTTCGGGTGTAACATCTCTTTTAGTAACTCCAGTACCTCCAGTGGTAATAATTAAGTCGATTGTGTTTAGATCAGAAAGTTGTATAAGATTCGATTTGATTGTCTCTAAATCATCTGGAATTATGGAATAGGAATTTAAATGAAAGCCATTTTTTTCAAGAAATTCTTGAATTAATTTACCACTAAGATCGTCTCTTTGGCCCAAAGATCCCTTATCACTACAGGTTAAAATACCCAATTCAAACATTTTATATTCTCAAAAGATTTATATTTATGGTCATTTTATCATAGAAAAATTTATTCGTATAAACCAAAACACCACAGACATAGATCTGTGGTGTTTTTATTAGTTAAAACTTTTAGGAAGTATATTTTGGTTAATTAATCCGATTCTTAAAAACCCAATATTCCTCGTTTGTTAAACGTTTTATTTCTTCGTATGAAAGGAGGGATATCGAGTGCATCTTCAGAATCTAAAACTTCTATATCCAATTGTGATAATAAATCATCACTATTTGGAATCACATTCTCTGCAGCTTGAAATCCAGTAGCAATTATTGTTATTGATACCTCGTCTTCTAATTTTGGATCGTTTGACATACCAAAAATAATATTAGCATCAGGATCTACAATACTTTCAATTAGATCAGCTGCTTTTTGCACTTCATTAAGAGTAAGGTCCATTCCACCGGAGACATTTAGTAAAACGCCTTTGGCACCATCTATTGAAACATCTAAAAGTGGGCTATTTATAGCAGCTTTAGCTGCTTCAACCGCGCGATTCTCGCCCCGAGCATTACCTATGGCCATCCATGCTGGTCCTGCTCCACTCATTATTGTTTTTACATCTGCAAAATCTAAATTAATTGTTCCAGATTTTGTAACTAATTCTGCAATTGATTGTATACCTTGTCTTAAAACATCATCTGCCATTTTAAATGCATCGTCAGTAGTTAATTCGGTATCACTTATTTGTAATAATCTATCGTTAGGGATAATAATTAGAGAGTCAACTCTATCCCTTAATTGAGCAATACCATCCTCAGCAGCTTTTTTCCTTTTATGACCTTCAAACCCAAACGGTTTAGTTACAACTGCAATAGTTAATGCTCCTGTTTCTTTTGCGATTTCAGCAACGATAGGACATGCCCCTGTTCCAGTTCCACCCCCCATACCTGCAGCAACAAAGACCATATCTGCACCACGCAAACATTCGTAAAGTTGGTCCCTACTTTCTTCTGCAGAATCTTTACCTAGATCAGAACTTCCGCCTACCCCTAAACCTCGTGTTAATTTTTCACCGATTGAAATTCTTGTCGGAACTTCTAGCCCCATAAGGTGCTGAGCATCTGTGTTGACGCATATGTATTCTATTCCTTCAAGTTCTTCACTGTACATTCTATTTACAGCATTCGAACCTCCTCCACCAACGCCAATGACTTTGACTGTGGCTCGCCCAATCCGTTTATTATTCACATTTAAATCCATTTCATTTTCTAACATAAATACCTCCTAAAATTTTGGTGAAATAAATTGAGTTAACCAGCTCAACCATTTCCTTCCTTTGCTAAAAGTTTTTTTCTTTTGAGGTTGGTGACCTCCATAGTTTACTTGTTCAACAGGATGATTAATTCCCCACAAGAGAATACCAACACTAGTTGAATAAGTAGGACTTTTTAGTGTTTCAGGCAAACCTAATATATCTCTTGGGGCAGCTATACGGACGTTACCAGGTATATATTCGTGGGTTAATTCTTCCCATCCGATAAGATTTGCTCCCCCACCTGTAAATACAATCCCACCAGCTGGCATTGCATCCAAACCGGCTTCATTAATTTTCAACAAAACGAATCTTAATAATTCAGAAGCTCTGTCGTTAAGCAACCGACAAATATCTCCTTTAGTAATTATTTTCTTCTCTTCTAGTCCATTGATGGAAACTTCAATTTGCTCATTAAAATCGATATCACTATCATCCGGAATAGCCATAGTTCTTCCATAATTAATTTTTAATTCCTCTGCAGTTTCATATGGTATTCCTAAAGTAACAGCTATATCATTAGTAAAATTAAACCCACCCACAGGGATCACTGCGGTATAAACCATTTTGCCATTTTTAAAAAATGCAAGATCACTTGTACCTCCGCCGATATCGACTAATATGGTACCAATTTCTCTTTCTTCTGCACTTAAAACAGATTCAGCACTGGCTAGTGGTTCGAGAACCATTCCACCCATCTTTAATCCAGTGTTCTCTACAGATTGCACTATGTTATCTAATGAAGTTATCTCCCCTACAACAGAATGAGTTTTAACTGATAGAGAATTACCCTTTAATCCGCTAGGATTTCTTATTCCTGATGTACCGTCGAGAGAATAACTTATTGGAATTACGTGTAATAATTCCTGGCCATTTTCTACTTTAGGTCGGGAATTATCTACTGCAGCATCCATATCTTTTACAGAAACAACTTTTTCCGATTTACCATCCATAACAGATGACTTACCTGTTGTTGTTACACTGACTATATGACTACCTGTTACACCAATACATACTGGAGGTATCTCAATATCTAAATTTAATGTAGCTTCAGCTATAGATTCTCGAACAGCTGCTGTCATTGCTTCTATATCAACAACCAGTCCTTTTTTCATACCTCTTGATTTAGATTTACCTGCTCCAATAATTTCAACTTCTCCTGTGGCCAAAATTTGTGCCACAAGTGTACATACCTTAGTTGTTCCAACATCAACTGAGACATATGCATTTCCTACTGATGCCACTTTACCTAAATCTAATTCTTTCGATAAACGACTTATTACATCTTGATCTAGCTTTTCATCTAACATACTCATATTTCAATCCTAATCATTACTTTTTTAAGTTGAACCCTTTAATTAATTAGATTGAGGAGAACCATCAACATGAGGGTTTTGACCAACTTTTTTATTTAATTTAGCTCCAAAATATTCAATTATTTAAAAATTTTGCGCCGGAGGCGCTGATATACATCAACAGCCCCCCTCAACCTTAATATTTATCTAGTATCCCAAACTCTTATATAACTACGCATGCTCTTAAACGAGCACTCCTCACACGAGGATTTCCTAACATCTCTTCCGCACTTGGTTTGATAACCTTTTTATTAATTAATTCAATTTTCTTTGTATGATTGCACTGACAAACTAAAATACTTGTCGGGCACAAACAATCGCTAGACTCTTTTCTCATAAAGTTTTTTACAATTCTATCTTCGAGAGAGTGATACGCAATCACTACTATTTTTGTCCCTTTCGTTACAAAATCCATCAGAGAAGATAACGTGTATTCTAGATTTTCCATTTCATTGTTTACAGCTATTCGTAAACTTTGAAATGTTCTTGTAGCTGGATTTGTTTTTCTGCCTCTTCGGGGTACAGCCTTTTGAATAATTTCGGTTAAATGTTCGGCATTGACTATTGGACGAGACTTTATGATAGCTCTAGTTATCCGATTAGCATTTGGATCTTCACCATATTTGTATATAAGGGAAGATAAATCTTTATATTCAAGAGTATTAATCAATTGAAGAGCAGTAGTAAATTGTTTGGAATCGAATCTCATATCGAGGGATTGGTCTTTAAAACTAAACCCTTTATCGGCAGAATCTAATTGCCAAGAAGAAATCCCTAAATCAAAAAGAATGCCAGATATAGGAGTAATCTGACTTTCCGAAACAGCTTGTTCTAATTTATTAAAGTTATAATTTTTCAAGCAAACTCTTCCTTCGTACTTTTTTAATCTTTCAAATGCTCTCAAAATTCCTTGATCATCAGCATCTAACCCAAGAAGGCGCCCGTTCGGTAATGTAGAATCCAATATTGCTAGAGCGTGGCCTCCGTCACCTAAAGTAGCGTCAACAAAGTTGTTATTTGATCTTGGTTCCAAGATCGTTAGCACCTCTTTAAGAAGTGCTGGTTTGTGATAGGAGAGACTGTCGATTGATGCAACCATTTTCCAATGTAGCCTTAGACGAACGAGCGACCCTTGGTATAAGCCACAGCTCCTTATATTTTTTTACCAACAGATGAAAATTACCATTTTAGAACAGGGTTGTCAAGAATATTTAGTAAAATATAGATATTTTTTTAGTAATATCAATATTTGTATTTAATTTTATTGCTATTTTTACTGATTTTTACTAATTTTACGAAATACTTTGGTTTTTTTTATTTTTTCGACAAGCAGAAGTTTTAATCAATATTGAAATTTACAATTTACAATAAAATTGCAAAAACCTTTTTGTGACTAAAAAGAATAATTACCAGTTCTTACTCCGGCAACGAAAACCGCAACATATAGTGTTTTCAATAATAATAATACGTTATTTTGTATTTGGCTATTGACAATAGAATCATTTAATGTGAGAATTAGGCTCCCGATTGTTGAATATATCAGTAAAGGTTCTGTTTATATTGACTCTTGGTGATGCAAATTAGCTTAAATATATAAATAGGGAGATACCAATTAAATGCTTTGTCCTCACTGCGGACATGGAGAATCGAAAGTAATAGATTCGAGAGACTCAAAAACAGCTACTAGACGTAGAAGAGAATGTTCTTTGTGCTCCCTCAGATATACTACATACGAACAAGTTCAGTCCAATGTTATAGCCATCGTCAAAAGAGATGGCAGAAGAGAAGACTTTAATAAAGAGAAACTCATGTACAGCCTAAAGCTAGCATGTACAAAGCGCCCTCTTCCCACAGGGACTTTAGATAAAATTGTATCAGATGTTGAATCTAACATATTTAAGCGAGGAAGAAGTGAGATAAGCAGTAAAACTATTGGAGAAATAGTCATAAGGAAATTAAAAGAGGCAGACAGAGTGGCTTATATAAGATACGCAAGTGTTTACAAAGATTTCCCTGACCTTGAAACCTTTAAGGAAGAACTTGAATCAGCTATCACTGATGATATCGAAGAGGAATCCGAAGATAGTTTACAGCCAACTCTCTTTGAATTTAAGAATAAGGATAATAAGTAATCAAAATAATTGTTATTAAATGAAAGGTAAAAAAAATATAATAAAAAAGGCTAACAATAAGTATCAAATTCCGATATATTTTTATTTATCGATTCCCTTTTTTTAGAATTATATCTCTAGTTTTATTTTAACCATACACGAACTATATAAGGAGTAAAATTAATAATGACAACATCTAAAATTGACCCTCAACTTTCGGATAATGCACTTACTATATTAAAGGTGCGCTACCTAATAGGAGATGAAACACCAAAAGGTATGTTTGAACGTGTGGCGAGTGCGGTTGCTTCAGCAGAAGAAACAGGGGATGAAAAACAATTTTGGGAAAATGAATTTTACAACTTAATGGCTAAAACTGTATTTATTCCTAATTCTCCAACACTTTTTAATGCAGGAACAGGACAGGGAACACTCTCCGCATGTTTTGTTTTACCAGTTGAAGATACTATGCATAGTATTATGGAAGCTGCTACTTCTTCCGCTATGATTCAAAAATATGGAGGAGGTCTTGGATACTCTTTTAGTAAGTTGCGACCAAGAGGAAATCCAATAAAAACCACACAAGGTAAAGCCTGTGGATCAATAGCAGTGTTAAATATGCTAAGCTCCTTATCAGACATGATCACCCAAGGTGGCAAACGACATGGTGCCAATATGGGTATTTTAGGAATATCTCATCCTGAAATAAAAGATTTCATTCACATGAAAGATGATGATAAAACAGCTCAAAACTTTAATATATCTATTGCTATAACTGATGATTTCATGAAAGCAGTAGAAAATGACGAAAACTGGGATCTGATAGTTCCACAAGATAGTGAAGCAAAAGATGCTGGTACCATTATCGAAACAGTCAAAGCCAGAGAACTTTGGCAAGATATAATCTCTTCTGCATGGAAAACAGGTGATCCAGGTTTGTATTTCATTGATGAAGCAAATCGTACAAACCCTACACCACATATTGGAAATCTCGACAGCACAAACCCTTGTGGAGAAGTTCCATTACTTGCAAATGAGGCATGCAATCTTGGATCAATTGATTTAGGTAAATTTATAAAAACTGATGAAGATGGAAATACTTCTTTTGATTTTCAAGAGCTTGAATCTGTATCTCGAACGGCAGCTAGATTTTTAGATGATGTTGTTTCAATCAATCAGTTCCCTACAACCAAAGTCAAAGAAGCTGTCGATCTTACTAGAAAAACTGGTCTTGGCGTTATGGGATGGCATGACTGTTTGATAAGATTAGGAATTGATTATGATTCTGAAGAAGCATTGACATTAGGATCTGATGTTATGCAATGTATCAATGATGCTGCAAGAGATGTCTCAATCAACCTTGCCAAAGATAGAGGTGCCTACCCAGGGTGGCAGGTTACTGAAATGGACCCAAACCCTATTAGAAATGCAACTCGAACTTGCATAGCACCTACTGGTACAATTAGTGCCATTGCAGGAGCTAGTAGTGGAATTGAACCCATATTTGCATTAGCTTTTGTAAAAAATGTATTAGATGGAAGAACTCTTACAGAAGTCAATGTTGATTTCGAACGAGTAGCTAAAGAAAGAGGATTCTATTCCGAAGACCTGATGGCTGAAGTGGCCAAAACAGGTTCTTGCCAAGATATTGAAGGAATTCCAGATGATGTCAAAAAAGTCTTCAAAGTTGCTAATGAAATTCCTGTTGACACTCATGTAAGAATGCAAGCAGCTTTCCAAAAGCATACTGACTTAGCTGTAAGTAAAACTATCAATATGGCTAACTCAGCTACCGAAGAAGATGTTGAAAGAGCTTATTGGTTAGCATATTGGAATAAATGCAAGGGTATTACGATCTACAGAGATGGTTCTAAATCTATGCAAGTACTCGAAGTGCAAAAAGATAAATCAAGCAATGATGAGACTACTAATGTTTCAACTTCTGGCGGATTAACCCCTAAGCAACGCCCCCAAACTATGCGAGGAATTACAGAAAAAATACACACAGGGAGTGGTAATACATATATAACACTTAACTTTGATGAAGAAGGTTTACCGTTTGAAGTATTTGCAACGTTAGGTAAAGCTGGAAGCATTGATTCTGCTAATTTGGAAGCTGTTAGCAGGCTTGTTTCCTTAGCATTAAGATCAGGTATCGCAATGGAATCCGTTATAGATGAACTACAAGGAATAACATGCAACCCTGTCTGGGACCAAGGCGTATTAGTACGCTCTGTGCCTGATGCTTTAGCTCATGTATTAAGAAAATATACTTCTGATATGCCAAACATCTCAGAATCAAATTTGGAAACAGCAGTTGAACAATTAGGACTACCATTAAAAGCTATAGCTAATTCAGAACCTCCTGCAAGTGTAACTCCAATACCTGTAGAGGCTGTTGGGTTCTCTTGCCCAGAATGTAGTTCTCCAGTTACTTTTCAGGAAGGATGTGTAATGTGCCATTACTGTGCATGGACGCAGTGTGGAGGATAAAATAATCGACCATATGTAAACAATGAAAGGGGTACCACGTTGAATGAACAGAGTATGAGATGGATAGTAGATATAAATCTCCCACAAGTTCGAATTAATAATCCCGATGTTTTACCTCTAGAAAGTCTTACAGGAGATTTGTTTCTTCAGGCACATATAACCAATCGATATATTGTTTCGGCAGATTATGAAAAAGTCATCAATAAAATGCCTTCAATTAATACAAATACGATAGCTGTTTTATTTGATGAACAGAATGTAACTACCGAAGGATTGATCAGAAATTTGGTCCATTTTGAATTTTGTATGCAAAATAATACAACCTTTAAAAAACCTGGCAGCATTTATCTTATAGACACAGATCGGAATATATTTTTACGAGAAAGAAATGGTTCACTCGTTGAAATGGAAAGATGGAAACAACCCCAAAGGCTTCCTAATGCTTTCGAACAAAATTGGGCTAATTCAACACTTTTTTCTAGCTAAATTATTTCAGGTGAATCGTGTCAATTAAAAATGTTGTAGGCATCACCATGGGAGATCCCTGTGGTATTGGTCCAGAAATCATTCTAAAGGCTTTAAAGTCTTCTTATAGTAATTCTTTAAATGAATTTTTAGTTATTGGTAGCTATTATGCCATGTCAACAGTAAATCAAAATCTTTCCATTAATATGCCAGTTAAAAAAATCAATCAATTTGATGATTTTGATCCTAATGAGACTACCATGATCCAAATCCTAGACCCTGAGAATATTGATGCAGAGTATATCCAACCAGGAGTTTTATCAAAAGAAGCAGGAAAGGCATGTATGGAATGGGTGGAAATAGCCGCACATTTATGCCTGGAAAATAAAATTCAAGGAATGGCTACAGCACCTGTAAACAAAGAAGCTGCCTCACTAGCTGGATATGTGCAAATAGGACATATGGAATTGTTACAATCTATTACAAATAGCCCCGAAGTTGCAACAATGCTAATTAGTAAAAACTTAAGAGTCGTCCACCTAACTACTCATAAACCTGTACAAATTGCATGTGATTTCGTAACTAAAGAGAATATCTATAATATGATTAAACTAACAAATACAAATTTTATTAATTGGGGGTTTGACAATCCAAGAATTGGAGTTGCTGCATTGAATCCTCATGGTTCTGATGGAGGATTATTAGGAAGAGAAGAAAATGAAGAAATCAGCCCTGCAATTATTCAAGCAAGGCAAGAGAATATCAATGTCGAGGGCCCCATACCTGCTGATATTATATTTAATCAAGCAATCGACAATAGATTTGATGCTGTCATTTGCATGTATCATGACCAAGGTCATATACCTGTGAAAGTTTACGGATTTGAAGAAAGTATAACAGTTAATTTAGGACTTCCATTAATTAGGACATCTGTTGACCATGGAACAGCCTTTGATATTGCCTGGAAAGGCATTGCAGATAACACTAGTATGGTAGAGGCTATAAAATTAGCTCAGAATCTAATTTCTGGTTCAAATTTAGGAAATTAATGTATGGAAAAATTAAAATTATATAGTTGGAATGTCAATGGAATTCGAGCTAGTATAAAAAAAGGAATTGTTGAATGGATAAATAAAGAACAGCCTGATATATTTTGCACTCAAGAAACGAAAGCTCAGTTTCACCAATTACCAGAATCCATTATTAATGTTTCTGGATACACCTCCTATTGGAATAGTGCAGAAAAACCAGGATATAGTGGAGTAAGTATCCACACGAGATCTAAGCCAGAAAACCATGAAAATGGCATGGGTGCTGAAGAATTTGACCACGAAGGAAGAACTCTTATGATGAAATTTCAAAATTTCACTCTATACAATGTCTACTTTCCTAACGGACAATCAAAAGAAGAGCGTTTAAAGTATAAATTAGAATTTTACGATGAATTTCTAAAAATAATATTGAAGAAAAAAGAAGATGGAGAAAAAATCGTAATCTGTGGAGATTTTAATACTGCCCATCATGAAATCGATTTAGCAAGACCAAAAGAAAATATTAATAACTCTGGCTTTTTACCAATTGAGCGTGAATGGTTAGATCAACTCGTAGACTCAGGATTCATAGATTGTTATAGAGAATTTAACCAAGAATCTGGAAATTACACATTCTGGGATACTAAAACTAGAGCCCGTGATCGAAATATTGGTTGGAGAATAGATTATTTTTTCATTGATGAACAACTAAAATCTAATTTAATAAGTGCTGAAATAATGAATGGTGTTTTTGGCTCAGATCACTGCCCAATTGCTATTGAATTATATTTTGATTAACATAAAACTTATTTAATTTATAAAAAGTTATTAAAACAAGTGTTAGCCATCAAAAATATTAAAGAACTAATTAAAACTATTTTATATGCCCTAATATTACTTGGACTATTACAAATTTTAATTAGTAATTATCAAGTAGAAGGTCCAAGCATGGAACCTAACCTAATTGAAGCAGAACGAATTTTTGTAAACCGTTTGGTATATCATAGAATAGATCTTGAAAACTTATCTAAATTCCTCCCATTTTATGAATCTGTTGGGTATTCATCTTTATTTGGAGAACCCAATCGGGGAGATATAATAGTATTTAAGTACCCGCCAGATCCAAATAAAATGTTTGTTAAACGCGTAATTGGAGTATCAGGAGATGTTATCCAAATAGATAATGGAATTGTTTATCTTAACAACGAAAAATTATTAGAAACATATCTAACAAATAGTTATTCAGGCCGTTCAATAGGACCTATAGTTGTCGAAAATGATACCTTCTTTGTTCTTGGTGATAATCGTGCTGAAAGTAACGATTCTAGAAATGGGTGGTTTGTTCCATATGACAACGTTATAGGAAAGGCATGGGTACTATATTGGCCTTTAAACAAGCTAAGTTCGATTTAAAGAGAATTGACAACAAAAAAATGCTAACCTATAGTTTATATTCTAATTAAATTGGGTATTGGGTGAAGTAATGAGAGGTTTATTTAGTTTTCCACATCCTGTTAATGAATATGCCGCGCGCCTCGTTGCCGGGATGGTTATAGTATTAATATTAACAATCTTATTTACAAATCAAAGTGTGCTTCTTTGGGTACTGCTTTATGGATTCACAGCTCGAGTTTTAACAGGTCCCACATTGAGCCCCATGGGTTTAATAGCAACAAAAATAATTGTTCCAGTTCTAGGTAATCCTAATAAACCTGTTGCAGGTCCACCAAAAAGATTTGCCCAACTTATTGGCTTTCTACTTAGCTTATTGGCTATCATCGCTGAATTTGTTTTTTCATCAACAAATATTGCTTATTTATTAATTTCAGTTATTGGAATTTTTGCTGCTCTGGAATCAATACTTGGATTTTGTGCAGGTTGTTATGTTTTTGCAATTTTAATGAAATATGGGTTAATACCTGAATCTACATGCGAAAAATGTAATAATATCAACATCTAGATTTTTAAATTACTCTACAAAATGGAAAAGTAAGCTCAAGTATTGTAATATAGAAAATTGTTGTGTAATTTTTTGGGCCGTTAGCTCAGTTGGTAGAGCAGTGGACTTTTAATCCATGTGTCGAGGGTTCGAGTCCCTCACGGCCCACCAACCTTACTAATTAATTGATTTTTACAAGATTTCGTTTAATTTTTCTAAAAAAAGCGACTGCCCATCTTTAACAGTTCGTTGCCAATCTTCAGAAGCTGTATTATCAGCTTTATCCGATATGTATTTATAGCTTTGAAAAGGAATATTCATATATTTACAAACTTTTGCTAAAGCATAACCCTCCATATCTACTAAATCACATTTTACAGAAGGTGTAGAAGTTACAAAAGAGTCACCAGTACCACAAATAATTCCAGATTTACCTATTATAATTTCTTCCTCAAACGGTGTTTGACCTAATTCAAAACCTAAATCATGCCCTGTAGCATCCATGTCTCTTTCAATAAATCCAGTTACAGTAATTAAACCATGTAAATTATCAGATATGGCACCAGCTGTGCCAAAATTAAAAACTCTATTGGGTTTATACTCATATATAGCCTTAGTTAACGCAAAAGAAGCATTTACTTTGCCAACCCCAGTATAAATAATTTCTAAATTATCAGGCTTGTGTGGGTGTTCAAACTCATCTTTTAAAGCTACTACCAATAAATCCAAATTCTTCTCCTTTAGCATATCTTTAAGTGATCAATTATATTATTATACATATCAATCTAATTTTTCACATATGAATCGATTACAAAAATTTCAACTAAAACTAGCTCAATCCTTACCATTTTACTATGGCTGGGTGATTCTTTTTTCCGCAGGTACAGCAGTTGTTGTACGTAATACCGCTTCAGCTTTAATCCTATCAGTATTTATGATACCAATGTCAGATGATCTAGGATGGAGTCGCACTTTTATATCTGGAGCAGCAACATTTGGAGGTTTTCTTGCTATGACCTCTGCACCTTTTGCTGGTCGAATGATAGACAAATTTGGATCACAAATTGTCCTAGTTATTTCTGTTGCTATTTTAGGATTTACTACGCTTTCTTTAGGATGGTGGGCTACACCAATCGGGTTTTATTTACTATTCGGAATCGGAAGAATGATGTTTTCATCACCTATACAGGTCGGAACAGGTACTGTGATTTCTCAATGGTTTATTAAAAGAAGAGGTAGGGCAAATGGATTTCTTATCACTCTACATTCTATAGGAATGGGAGGATTTCCACTAATTGCACAATACCTTATATCAACAGTCGGATGGAGAGAAGCATGGTTTTGGATGGGTATTATGGTGTGGGTAGTAGCTTTAGTACCAATTATTGTTCTTATGGTTTCAAAACCAGAAGATATAGGTTTAGAACCAGATATTGAAATAATGTCTAAAGAAGAATCTACTGATGATTCAGGAACACAAGAAACAAATGAAATCTGGACAGTTAAAGAGGCTATGCACACACGAACACTTTGGATTTTGGTGTTTGTAAGTTCATTCATGTATTTTATCCATTCTGCTATAAATATACATCAGGCTGCATTATTAATTGACAAAGGTATTGATCCTCTATTAGCTGCATCTGCTTTGACTATGGTTGCCATAGGAACAGGTATAGGTGGCACAATATGGGGATTCATCGTAGAAAAAATAAAAATTAGTTATTGTTACGCAATGGTCGTCAGTGTTTTAGGTATTGTATCTTTAATGTACCTTTTGGTTAACGGACCTTTATCGGCATACTTAGTTGCTTTTTGTTTTGGATTAGGATTAGGAGGTTTAACAACTGTCCCTTCAGTAGCAATTGCAAATTTTTATGGAAGAAATTCTTTAGGATCGATAAGAGGTATTAATGAAATATCTATAGGGGGTGGCCAAGCTTTAGGTGCAATATTTTCTGGAATAATTTATGACTTAACCCAAAGCTACACTCTAGTTTTTCCCACCTTAGCAATAATGGCACTATTTAGTGCTTTAGCATTTTTATTTGTTAAAGCACCTCAAAAGCAATAGTTATATATTGACAGAGGAATTGATTAAACAGACAATTGAAAAAATTAATCGAGCATGAACAAGTAACGGGAGATTTGTATGGATTTTGGGTATATGAATCAAAATATTGATTTAAGAGATAAAGTTAAAAAGTTTATCAAAGAAAATCTCACACAGGCAGTTAAAGATGAGTTAGAAGCTTCAGAACGCACAGAAAATATTTCTCATGTAGAAATTGAAGGTTCTGAAGGGAAAGCTCTAAGGGAGTTTTTAGATAAAATTAGAGATAATGGATGGCAGGGAATTAGTTGGCCAAAAAAATATGGAGGTCAAGACGGATCAAGACTTGATCAATATATAGTCGAAGAAGAATTCGGCAGAATAGGTATTTCGGCAGGTGGGGCAGGTGGTACTGCAGCTGCTATTATGGCTGCTGGTACCGAAGAACAAAAAAATTACTTTATACCCGGTATAATTAATGGTGATATAAATTTTTGCCAAGGTTTCACTGAGCCAAGCGGCGGTGCTGATTTGGCTTCACTTCAATGTAGAGCTGTATTAGACGGCGATGATTTCATAGTCAATGGACAAAAAATATACACATCAGGTGCTCATGCAGCAACTCATGTTTATTTAATGGTACGAACAGACCCAGAAGCCCCTAAACACAGAGGAATTTCTATTTTGTTAGTGCCCATGGATACGCCTGGTATCACCATAAGACCTTTGTATTCAATTCAAAATGATCCTCCTGCACCAATGGGAACTACTTATGGTCATAAAAAAACCAATGAAACATTTTATGAAAATGTTAGAGTTTCTAAATCTGCACTTTTAGGTGAAATTAATATGGGATGGTATGTAGGTGCAATGGGATTAAATCTAGATAGAGTAGGTGCATCGAGATATTTACTTTCAGTAAGACGTGACGAAGATATTATTAACTGGATGAAAAATAAGAAGTTAGGCGAATATGATATAAGAGAAAATGAAGCGATACGTGATAAAACAGCAGAAATGTGGATAGAAGCTCAAGTGTGTCGACTAATGACAATGAGGAGTATGTCTATAGTAGAACATGGTGGCAATTTTTCTTATGAAGGGTCTGCTGAAAAAGTATGGGCGCCAGAGCATGGAGTGAGAGCGACTGAATCTTACGTACAAATGCTTGGACCGTATGGACAACTACTAAATACTTCAGCTAATACAATTAGCAGTGGGATATTTGCTCATAATTTACTTGGAGCTTTTCAGTCAGGGATAAACCATGGAAGCGTTCAAATTATGAGAGATCAAGTAGGGCGAAGAGGATTAGGTTTACCTAGAGGTTAATTTAGGAGGTTTCAAATGATTTATAATGCACAAACAAAAGATATATCTATAGCAGTAGGCGGCGATGCTATGATAACGAGAAAAATGAGCCCGCATAATGAAAAAGATTTTTTGAAACTTATCGATATTTTACGACAAGCAGATTGCTCTGTCGTAAATCTAGAGATGTTATTTCATGATTATGAGCACAGTTGGGAATATAGTGGTGGAACACCTACTCGATCCGACCCAAGAAATATCACTGAATTACAGTGGATGGGAATTGATGCTGTAACCACGGCTAATAATCATGCTTACGACTTTTCAGAAGGTGGATTTTTAACGACATTAGAACATTGTCGGGAATTTGATATGCCACAAGCTGGAGGCGGAAAAAACCTCGATGCTGCTAGATCTCCTGCTTATGTAGATTCGCCAAGAGGCAGAGTTGCTATTTTATCTTCATCTACAACATATAGTGAACAATCCAGAGCTGGGCTAGGAAGACCAGATTTCCCAGGCAAACCGGGAATTAACGCAATACGTCACAATACATCCCATACAGTGGATAGACCAATTTTCGATGCCTTATCAAAAGCTAATGAACAACTTGGTTACAGTGATATGCAGGAAAGAGGCCAAAAGTTTGGATTTGGTGGTGTTAGTGAAAAAACAGATGCAAATGTAGAAATAAGCTTTATGGGTGGAAAATTTGTTTTGGGTGAAGATTTCACCCGATCAACAAGTGTTAATAAAGAAGATTTAGAAGGCGCTAAAAAATGGATTAATGGAGCAAAACAACAAGCTGACTGGGTCGTATATGGAACACACTGTCATGAAAGTGGTAATGATGGAGAAATACATGGCCCATCTCTAACAAGCCCTCCTCAATTTCTTGAAGAGCTTGCACACTGGGTTATAGATCAAGGAGCAGATGTTTTTGCAGGTCATGGACCTCATTTTTTACGTGGTATTGAAATATATAAAGGCAAACCTATCTTTTATAGTTTGGGAAATTTTATATTTCAAAATGAAACAGTTCCTTGGGCACCTGATGAAGGATATAGAAGATTTAACTTATCCCATGATGACACACCGGGTGATTACTTGTCTAAAAGATCAAATTTTGACCAAATTGGATTTCCTTCTGACCCTGTTTTCTGGAGAAGTGTTGTTGCTGTCAATAATTTTACTAATGGTGAGCTCAGTACTATTTCATTATACCCAATTGATATGGGTTATGGATTACCAATACCCCAGAGAGGCCGCCCAACGCTCATGGAAAAAACACTTTCGAATGAAGTTCTAGGATGGCTTCAAAAACTATCGGAACCTTATGGAACAAAAATTGATATTAAAGATGGTATTGGGACAATCACAATATAATTATTGAAATAAAACCTATTAGGCAAACTCTTTACCCCCTACCAATGAATGGCATTTTTGTAGCCATAATGGTCATGAATTGAATATTCGTTTCTAATGGAAGATTTGCTATATAGAGTACTGTCTCTCCAACATGATTAACATCAAATGTTGGTTCTGGCATAGTATCTCCGTTAGGTTGTGGCACTCCATCTTTCATACGGGCAGTCATAGGAGTACCTGCATTTCCTATATCTATTTGGCTAGATGCAATATTATATTTTCTACCATCTAGTGATATTTGCTTTGTTAAGCCTGATATAGCATGTTTTGTCGAAGTATAAGCAACACCATCAGGTCTGGGAGCATAAGCTGCAATAGATCCATTATTAATAATTCTTCCTCCCATAGGAGTCTGATCTTTCATAATTTTAATAGCATGTTGAGAACATAAAAAACTTCCTGTTAAATTTGTATCAACAACTTTTTGCCATTCTTCTAAAGAAAGATCTTCGAAAGGCACTCGAGGTGCACCAATGCCTGCATTATTAAATAAAACGTCTAAACGTCCGTATGTTGACTTTATTGCATCGAAAAGCTTTTTGACATCTTCTAGATTCCCTACATCTGTTGGCATAATAATCGCTTTAGAATTTGAAACTCCTGACTCTGCTACTACCTCTTCTAAATTTTGTACACGTCTGCCAGCTAAGGCCACTGAGTACCCATCTGCAAGTAAATGAAGTGCAGCACTTTTACCAATGCCCGTGCCTGCCCCAGTAACAACGGCAACTTTTTGGTTTGATGTCATATTAGAGGACTCCTTTTTTAGAATAATTAGTAACTAAAGATGAAAGTCAGGTTACTTTATCACAAAATATATCTTAATAAAATGTTATTTTTAGTATTATACTATGACTTCGTTCATCTTAATTATAAAGGAGTTGTTAATGTCAGAAATTATGACAGGGAAGAAAGCTTTGCTAGAAATGCTTAAAGCTGAAGGAGTGGAATATATTTTTGGAAATCCAGGAACAAGCGAAGGGCCAATTATTGATATGCTTGGTGACTACCCTGAATTTAAATATATACTTGCTCTTCAAGAAAGTGTTGCTGTAGGTATGGGTGAATCATATGCACGAGCAACAGAAACAGCTTCTTTTGTAAGCCTTCACGTAGATAGTGGTTTGGCTAATGGTATAGCATTAATGTTAGATGCTTTAAATACTGGTACACCTATGGTTGTAACATCTGCAAACTATGATGTACGCAAAATTACTGAAAATAAAACTGACTTAGCAGAACTTGTCAGACCTGTAACAAAATGGGCTGTTGAATTAACTCACCCTGATCAAATACCTAGCGCTATGAGACGCGCTTTCAATGAAGCAAATAGTCACCCTAAAGGGCCAGTATACGTTGGATTCACTGCTAATGCTCTAGAAGGTAGTGCTGAGATGAACATTATTCCATCAACTAAAATTTTTGATGAAACAAGACCTAGCATCCAAGGAATAAAAGAAAGTGCATCTCTGTTAGTTGAATCTGAAAAACCCATTATGATTGTTGGAGATCGAGCTTCTGATGACCACGCAGTAAATGAAGCTATCGAACTTGCTGAGCTATTAGGGTTACCTGTATATCAATCCAGAGGTGCAGAGGTAGCATTTCCTACTACTCATCCACAATTCATGGGAAATTTATCTTTACGTGTAGCTGACCATAGAGAAATATTAAAACGTGTTGATCTTGTACTAACAGTTGGTATGGATACATTTGAAGAACTATTTTATTGGGGAGACCC
>CEQU01018525.1_pt1 | contig 21974 bp, 23 predicted proteins | sample 531031 | NCBI WGS metagenome assembly CEQU01 (sample SAMEA2621216, study PRJEB7988) | marine metagenome | isolation source: saline water (ENVO:00002010), including
TCGGGAATTTCCCGCAGACAAGGCTGACACCATTCAGCAAAAAAGTTGACCACGGTCCATTGCTCGCTTTGCCAGCTGAAAGGCTGGCCCTGCACCGTGTTAAGGGTTAACGGCTGCAGGCTTCTAAGGGCAATACCGCCTGCCAGTGCCAGCAAACCAACCAAAACCATGATGACAACACGGAAAGATCCACGTTGTTGCGTAATTCGTTTATAATCTGCGACAATTTTCAATCTGTTCAATCCGATAACCGTAAGTACAACAACTGGCGCTATCATAACAACACAATGAATAAGTAGAACACTATGTCTGAAATAAAAATACTGCATAACCCGCGTTGTTCAAAAAGTCGCGAAACGCTAAAACTTCTCGAAGAAAAAGGCATTGCAGCCGACGTGGTTGAATATTTAAAAGAGCCATTAAATGAAGCAGAGTTAAAGTCTCTGTTTTCAAAGCTGGGCCTGGACGACGTGAAAAAAATGATGCGGGTAAAAGAAGCGGAATATAAAGAAGCTGGCCTTAATGGCGCTGATGTGACCGACGAACAGCGGTTTGCGGCTATGGCAGAATACCCGAAACTGCTGGAACGCCCGGTGGTGATTAACGGTGATAAAGCTCGAATTGGCCGTCCACCGGAATCCGTGCTGGACATTCTCTGATAATGGCACCGGTACTGATCCTGTATTACAGCCGTCACGGTGCCACAGCACAACTGGCCAGGGCTATTGGTGTGGGTGTTGAGGCAGGCGGCGCTACAGCGAAAATTCGCACTGTACCTCCTATCTCATCGGATCCGAATGCAGAACAACCGGACGACCCGGCTACTGGCCCGCCTTTTGTCACCCTCGACGATTTAACCGGTTGCAGCGCGCTGGCGCTTGGCAGCCCTACCCGCTTTGGTAATATGGCCGCACCGGTGAAACACTTTCTCGATTCAACCAGTGGACTGTGGTTAAACGGCGCGCTGATTAACAAACCCGCTTGCGTGTTTACCTCCACATCAAGCATGCACGGTGGCCAGGAATCGACGTTATTGTCGATGATGCTGCCGCTGATTCACCACGGTATGGTGATCGCAGGTCTGCCGTATTCTGAACCGGCACTGCACAATACAGCAACTGGCGGCACCCCCTATGGTGTAACGCACCTGGCGGCCAATAATGTCACCACATTAAGCAGCGAAGAAAAACAGCTCTGCCATGCCCAGGGCAAGCGACTGGCAGAACTGGCCAGCGCACTGACATCAATGAACACAGAAAAAGGTAAAGCAGTATGATCCCTATGTCCGCAAAGACACAACGTTTTCGCGTTTTAGCACTGGCCAGCCATCTAGGCTTACTGGCTTGGATCACTCTGTGGCAACTTTTTTTAACAACTGACCAGCAGTATTCACTGGTCTTTATCTTTCTGTTGTACGTTTTACCTTTATTATTGCCGTTGCATGGCATCATCAGGGCTAAGCCTTACACCCATGCCTGGGCCAATTTTATTGCGTTGTACTACTTACTACATGGACTCACTGTATTTTACGCCGTCGATAGCGAACGTTGGCTGGCCGCAGTGGAAGTTGTGCTGGTAGTCGGCATGTTTACCGGCTGCAGCGTTTTTGCCCGTTTAAGGGGCCGGGAGCTGGGCCTGGGGCTGAAAAAGCTGAAAGAGGAGATGAAAGAGGAATGCGAGAGGTTTTCAAAGCGTTCTTAACCACCCGCACCGCGGCCGCATTGTCTGCTGCTTTACTGATCGGTGGTTGTGGCGGTGGTGGCGATAGCGGTGGCAGTACCGTAACCCCATCACCGGGCACCCCAACACCCGGATTCACAGAAGTTGAACCGGCCCTCACTGCTGATAATCTGCGTCTGTTCGGCGAACTGGATGCCAGCGTCGGCGCATCGGTTGGATTTGTTGTATTAAGCAACGATAGCCAATCCCTCGACACTATTGACTGGCAGCAAACCAGCGGCCCTACGGTTGATTTACTGGCAGCTCATACCCAGGCCGTTGGCTTTGATATCCCGGCCGCCGGCAGCTATGAATTTACGGTAACGACCATTACTACAAGTGGTCAGCAGCGCTCGTTAAATTTCACTCTAAATGCCCAAGCCTCAACCGCGGAAAACCAGGCTAATATTCGCCTTGACCATATGGCAACCGAGCGCGGCCGGGTATCTCTGCGAGTTGACTCACCCACCGCTAAAAACATCACTGATGCACAATGGGAGCAACTTGCCGGACCAGAAGTCGAAGACATTGTGTATCAGGAAGACAGCACCGGCGGACCGCTGCAAAGTGCCTTCTTTGCCGCACCGGAAGTGACTAAAGACGAAGTGATGGAATTCTCGGTCACCCTGACTTTTGACGATGGCACTACCGCCAGTGATACCGTATTAGTCGGGATCAACGATGCCCCGGTAAGCAGTAGTGGTATTTTCACCCAGAACGATATGTACCTGACCACCGATCTCATTCCGTACCGGGCCGACACGCCCTGGGCAGATGGGTTGAATGAGTGTGTGTATACCAATCTGCTGGTTAACAGCTGTACCTTTAACCAATTGCCATTAATTGGCATGCAAACCAGTAACCCCACCATTGAAACCATTTTGAATAAAACACTGGTGTCGCACCCGTGGATGGGCGATCGCTTTGCTGAGTTCCTGCAAAATTCGGCTACCTCAGAAGATATGCTGAATTTGCTGCGCGGAGTTACGGCGGTGGTAATTTCTTACGACGTGCGCCCGTCTTTTTACTGGGTGCGTACCGGGGCTATTTACCTTGATGCCCGTAACTTCTGGCGAACGCCCCAGGAGCGGGATACATTAAATACAGCGCCTGACTACCGCAGTGATTTTGGTAACGATTTGCAGTTTGGTATTTACTGGCGCTACGTTAAGAACGACAGCTATTACTACCCGCAGGCCTCGCTGGCTGCGAGCAACCGCAACAGCCGTAATCTGGAGCAATTGGAAGCGGCCCTGTCCTGGTTGATGTACCATGAGCTGGCCCATGCCAATGACTTCTTCCCGCCAACGTCCTGGGCAAGTATCGCAGATTCGCAAACGCCACTTAGTTTCTTCCAGAACAATGCGCCTCAGTCTACTTTACTGTACAACCAGTATCCGTTGAGCTCATCCGTGCTGGACGCACTGGCAGATGTCTCCTTTGGTGGCGAAACTGCCACCACCGCGCAGCGTAATTACACGGCGAGTGAAGCCGCCGATGAATTCAGTGCAGATACTGCGCCAGCGTTTTATGCTTATTATACCGAGCGTGAGGATTATGCGACCTTATTCGAACGGTTTATGATGCTGCATCGTTTGGGAGTAAGTGCCGATGTGGGCGTAATTGGTAACAATAACAATCCCGATGCCCTAATCACCTGGGGCCAGCGCAACCGGATAAATCAGGATACCCTGCAGGCCAGAACGGCGTTCACGGTAGAACGGGTATTACCCAGCCTGAATGTGGCGCAGATCCAGGCAGAATTACCGGCCACTATTCAACTGCGGGCCGATACATCGTGGTACGATTTTGAGTCACTGACCAATTCGCAGCGGGTTTCACCATTGCGTCTGGAGGATTCAGACAAGTCTTATCGCCCGGCCCTGCAAATGAGGCACTGGGATAATCACCTGAGATATTAAGACGCGGAGGGATCCGTGTCCTCAGCCAGCTCTCGTTTAACCAGAGCGACTGAGATTTTCTTTTGCTCTTGTAATGAGCGCTGGTCGAGTCGGTCGAGCAGCGCCATTAAACTTGGCAGATCCCGCTGACTGTGGTTGAGCAAGTAATGCAGCGCCTGGGCCGACAAGGATAACCCCCGCTGCTGTGCCCGCGAGCTTAACACTTCACCGCGCTGTTCATCATTAAGCGATACTAACTGGTAAGTTAATCCGGCACTGATACGCGAACGCAGGTCCGGCAGCCGCACATTACTGGCATTCGGACCAGACTGCGCTGCCACAATCAACAGGCCAATGCGCGTTTCGCTTACGCGGTTAATCAGATCAAACACTGCTTCTTCCCATGCTGCATGGCCGGCAATGGCTTCCAGATTATCCAGACAAATCACCGGCAATTGTTCGAGCGCTTCGAGCAGCTTGGGCGATAAATTAACCACATCCGTAAAATTCACATAGGCATGGGGAATTTCCCGGGCCGCCAGCTGATGGCACGTGGCGTAAAGCAAATGGCTTTTACCACGCCCGGAACTGCCTACCAGATTAATAAGTGGAATGGATGCCGCATCCAGTAATGCCAGAGCCGGTTCGCCACGCCAGTCGGGCGAATGGCTGGCCACACAACTTAATAACGACACCACCTCATCATTCCCGCCGGAAATAAAGCTGTCGAAGGTCTCGTCATCAGGAAGCGTAACCGGTAAGGGCAGCTGCATGGCTACTGACTCCAGAAGTAATGCATGCCTTCCAGAGGCTGACCAAAGGCATCGGTCAACGGCTGTAACTGGCTATCGAGTGATAACACTGAGCGCAGGTCCTGCTCAGTACCCAGCAGATTAAGGCGGAACGTACTCACCATCCCCTGCTGTTTAACCAGCATGACTTTGTCGGTCACGCTAAGGTTCTTTAAATAGTTTTGTACCGCAACCACACCCGCCAGGCTCGACAGATTACCTACTGAAATTTCAATTGCCTGCGCGGCATTACCATCGGTAGGTAAAATCGAAAAGTTCTGACCGAGGTAATTAGCGTAGTCGTTAATAAAAGTGGTTAGCAGCGCTTCGGGTTCATCGCCGATAAGCGTGTCGTGGGTGATCTGATAAGCGCCCTGATTGGCGGCCAGATACAAATAATCCAATGAATAGCGGCCTTTTTTAGCACGCGCGGCAACCGTGGAAAACTCTTCCTGGGTAAACACCGGTCCGCTGGCAGATTCTTTTTCTACCCAAGACATTTCAATTGCGTCCATTTCCGCCGGTAAGGGTAGGATAACCTCGCCGAATTCATTGACTCGCAGTGCAGGCACATTAAAAGGTTCAGGAATAAACCGGGTGGATACCGGGCGTTCTGGTTCGCGATACACAATTTCGCGGGTGCGGTTTGGATATAGCCGCGCGGCCAGCACGTAATCTACGTTATAGCGGCTGGCTGCGTTAACGAGCTGTTCAGGAAACAAGCCCCACACGTCGTAGCCATTAATAGTAAGCGTGTCATCCAGATCCATCAGCGGCAGGGCCAGAGGCACGCCGCGGGTTTCGGCCTGGCGACGGGTCATCCTGGCCAGTTCACTCTGATTGCCGTCGTCGACAATGCGACGCTCACCGTCGGCATCTTCGATGGCGAGCCATAACAATGCATCCGGGCGCCGGCTTCCCCAGATAGGCAAGCCTTGTTTAACCAGTTCGGTTTCAATAAGTTCGCGGTCGAATTCTGCAACTAAGAACAACTCGCCCTGTTCTTCGGTAAAGCGGTAAGCCCGCAGATAACGGTTGGCATTACGGCGAATGGCATCAACGGTTTGATAATCACTGATATCCTGTTGCCCGGTGATTTTTACCAGCAACTGTTCAAGCGCTGCGCGGGTGCCGTTGCTGAGTGCGCGGCTGGACTTGTTGTCTACCGATACCTTGCCGGTACCGAGTTCAACAGTGGAACTGGCGTGTGCCATGCCGAGCCAGGCACTACCTACCAGTAAGGTAATGACGGCCGTCAACTGCGAGAGTTTTCTCGGTAAATTAAGTAATTCTGCTACGGGCAAAAGCTTCGCAAACTCCATGTTAATCGCAATAAAGGTGCACGCCCTTCGGACGGTTTATTGTTATCTATTTAAACACGTTTTTCACCTTAATTATTGGCTTATCTGCGTTCTGGTAAACAATATGCGGACTGACTGGCGACAATTTATACAGACACGTGATTAAACATTGGTGCAATTTACCAAGTAAACCCTGCATACACGTTGGACTTACCCCCGGATACTGGTAGAATCCGCGCATTCAAACCAGTCCATGCAACAAGGCTTACCCGTGTCTGAAAAAAATACATCATTAAGTTATAAAGATGCCGGTGTCGATATCGACGCTGGAAACCAACTCGTTGAACGTATCAAGTCCGTTACCAAACGCACTCACCGCCCTGAAGTACGCGGTGGTTTAGGTGGTTTTGGTGCGCTGTGTTCATTGCCGGAAAAATACAAAAATCCGCTGTTGGTATCTGGAACAGATGGTGTTGGTACCAAGTTACGCTTAGCCATGGACTTTGAGCGTCACGACAGCGTGGGAATCGATCTGGTTGCGATGTGCGTAAACGACCTGATTGTTCAGGGCGCTGAGCCACTGTTTTTCCTCGATTACTATGCTACAGGCAAACTGAACGTCGATACGGCCGCAGCAGTGGTATCGGGCATTGGCACCGGTTGTGAGCAAGCTGGCTGTGCCCTGATTGGTGGCGAAACGGCAGAAATGCCTGGCATGTATCATGGCGACGATTACGATATCGCGGGTTTCTGTGTGGGCGTAGTAGAAGCCGATGATGTGATTGACGGCAGCACGGTTAAAGCGGGTCAGAAAATTCTGGCGCTGGGCTCATCCGGCCCACATTCTAATGGTTACTCATTAATCCGTAAGATCATCGAAGTCAGTGGTGCCGATGTAAATGCCGACCTGAACGGGTCACCGGTTATCGACCAACTGCTTGCCCCAACACGCATTTACGTGAAATCGGTACTTAAGTTACTGGAAAGCGTGAAAGTTGCAGCCATCTCGCACATCACCGGTGGCGGCTTCTGGGAAAATATCCCGCGCGTACTGCCTGACGACAAAAAAGCCGTTGTAGATGCCAACAGCTGGCAATGGCCCGCGGTATTCAACTGGTTACAGGACAACGGTAACGTAGAAACCCACGAAATGTACCGTACCTTCAACTGTGGTGTTGGCCTGATCCTGGTAGTAGACGAGCAGGATGTGGATGCGGCCCTGGCTGTGTTAAACGACGCCGGTGAAAAAGCCTGGCTGTTAGGTGAAATTGCCGACCTGGACGGCGAAAACCAGGTTGAGATCAATTAGTCACATGAGTACAACACCTAACATTTGCGTCATGATCTCGGGTAATGGCTCTAACCTGCAGGCCATTATCGACTGGGTAGAGGCCGGCAAAATCAATGCGAATATTGCCTGCGTTATCTCTAACCGCCCTGACGCATATGGTCTGGAACGAGCCCGCAATGCGGGCATCGAAGCCATCTGTTTGGATCACAAACAGTACGAAGACCGCGAAACCTATGATCAGGCCCTACTGACCACCCTGGACAGTTATCAGCCTGATTGCGTTGTGCTGGCCGGCTTTATGCGCATTCTCACCAGTGAGTTTGTCGAACATTTTAGCGGCCGCCTATTGAACATTCACCCATCTTTGTTGCCCAAGTACAAAGGGTTAAATACTCATCAGCGTGCACTGGATAATGGTGACGATGAACACGGCCTGAGTGTTCATTTTGTGACGCCCGAGCTTGACGGCGGGCCTGTCATCATTCAATGTAAAGTCCCGGTGTTTGAAGATGATAACGCCGATGCCCTCGCCCAACGGGTGCAGGAGCAGGAACGTAGTATTTACCCGCTAGTGGTTCACTGGTATTGCAGTGGCCGGCTTAAAATGAACAACAATAAGGCATTATTAGATGGTAAAGTTCTTCCGGACAACGGTTACGCGAACGACTAAATCTCTGGCCCTGACGCTCCTGTCAGGCTTATTATGTGTGTCGGCACTGGCCGACACCACCCCATCAGACTCCACCAATCTAATCACCCCCTTTGAAGCCGTTTATTACGCTTACAAATGGGACGATAATCTGGGCTCCGCCAAAATATCACTGGAAGAATTATCCGAAGGTCTTTATTCACTGACCTATCAATCTAAAGTCTCTAAATTCTTCCTGTCGGATAAACGCTTTGAACACTCCATATTTATGGTTGAGGGCGATCACCTGGTGCCGCAGCAGTATAACTACTCACGCACCGGTACCGGCCCGGACAAAAGCCTGAAAGTGGAATTTCCTGGCGATGATGGCGGGCAGATCCAAATTAACAAAGATGACGAAGCTTATTCGCTGCCCTGGCAGGGCGAGCTGGATAATCAGCTGTACCGCCTTGATGCGCCTATTCGCCTGTCACGGGGAGTAGAAAATTTAAGTTACGACTTTATTAATTACCGCGGCCAGCAGCGCCATTACGGTATGCGCGTACTGGGTAAAGAAACCGTTGATTTACCCTATGGCAAGATTGAAGCCATTAAAGTAGAAATTGTACGCGAGTCAAAAAGCCGCTATACACTGGCCTGGTTTGCACCGGACTTAAACTACCAGCTGGTGCGTTTACAGCAATTTAAAGACGGTGACGAACAAGGCGACTTACGCTTAAAAGCCTTTTCCACCAAGCGCAGCGATTAATCTTCTGGTGGCATGCCATAGTGCATGCCACTCTCACGTCTTACCGATATCCACGCCTGTCATGTCATTCGTCATTATTTTATGACACTGCCTCAGCCAGTTGTCATCACACTATAACTTGATTTTTCGCCGCAGCGAGGATAGCTTTAAGGTATCTGGTCAGACCTCAAAACAGAGTACTTGGACGAGGAGAACAAATGTCTGATTTTATTTGGGTGTTACTGGTAATACTGTCACTGTGTGTGGCCGCCTATCAACGCCTGCCCTTAATGAATGCCATTATTGTTGCAGGCGGCGTACTGTTGGTTGGTACTATTTTTGGTTCTTTAGGGCTGCTCAGCTGGCTCGTGTTTATTGTTGTGATGGCCCCTTTTGCGGTGCCATCCATCCGTATTCCTTACCTCACCAAGCCGATGCTGGCCTTTTATCGCAAGGTCATGCCGGAGATGTCGACCACCGAGCAGGAAGCCATTGATGCCGGTACCGTGTGGTGGGACGGCGAGATCTTTTCCGGCCGCCCTGACTGGCAGAAACTGCATGCCATTCCCATGGGTCGTCTGACTGCTGAAGAACAGGCATTTCTCGACGGACCGGTAGACAAAGTTTGTGGCATGATTGACGAATGGCAGGTAAATCATAAAGACGCCGATTTGCCGCCGGAGGTCTGGGCTTATCTGAAAGAACACAAGTTCTTCGCCATGATCATTAAAAAGGAATACGGTGGTCTGGAGTTTTCTGCATTTGCCCAGTCCCGTGTTATTCAGAAACTGGCTGGCACCAGTGCCGTGCTCTCAAGTACGGTTGGGGTACCTAACTCGTTAGGGCCGGGTGAACTCCTTCAGCATTACGGTACTGAAGCGCAGAAAAATCATTATCTGCCGCGCCTGGCCAGTGGCGATGAGATCCCCTGCTTTGCCTTAACCAGCCCCGAAGCGGGCTCTGATGCCGGTGCAATTCCTGATCAGGGGATTGTGTGCAAAGGCGAATGGGAAGGTGAAGAAGTACTTGGTATGCGCCTGACATTCGACAAGCGTTACATTACCCTGGCACCGGTTGCAACAGTAATTGGTCTGGCCTTTAAACTGTACGACCCCGATGGTCTGCTAGGCAGCAAAAAAGAGCTGGGTATCACCTGCGCGTTGATTCCGCATGATACCAAAGGGCTTGACGTTGGCCGACGCCACTTCCCGCTTAATACACCGTTTCAGAACGGCCCGGTACGTGGTAACGATATTTTTGTACCGCTGGATTACATCATTGGTGGCGCAGACATGGCCGGTAAAGGCTGGCGGATGCTGATGGAGTGTTTGTCGGTAGGCCGCTGCATTACCCTGCCCTCAACCTCTGCTGGCGGCGCCAAATCCTGTGCGATGTCTACCGGCGCTTATGCGCGTATCAGACGGCAGTTCAAGCTTCCTATCGGACATATGGAAGGCGTAGAAGAGATGCTCGCCCGTATCGGCGGTAATGCCTACATGATGGATGCGGTAACCCGCTTCTCCACCGTGGGCGTAGACCTGGGTGAAAAGCCCTCGGTGATCTCGGCCATTTGTAAATATCATCTCACCGAGCGGTCGCGAGTTACCGTGAATGACGCCATGGATGTGCATGGCGGTAAAGGTATTATGCTTGGGCCAAATAACTACCTTGGCCGTGGTTATCAGGGGATGCCTATTTCTATCACGGTAGAAGGCGCTAACATCCTGACCCGTAACATGATGATTTTTGGTCAGGGTGCCATGCGTTGTCACCCCTTCGTGCTGGACGAAATAAAAGCCGCCGCACTTTCTGATGAACAGGAAGCGATTAAGGCATTCGATAAAGCCGTATTTGGCCATATTGGCTTTGCGCTTGCCAATGCTTACCGCAGCGTCTGGTTTACGCTGACCGGCGGTTACTTCCATCAGTCCCCGTTCAAAGACAGCACCGCCCGCTATTATCAACTGCTGCAAGGCTACAGTGCTAACCTGGCGTTGCTTACCGATTTATCTATGGGCATTCTTGGCGGCACGCTAAAACGTCGTGAACGCTTGTCAGCACGCCTTGGCGACCTGTTAAGTTACATTTACCTGGCCAGTGCTACCCTTAAACGTTTCGACGAAGAAGGCCGTCAACATGAAGACCTGCCGCTTCTTCACTGGGCAATGCAGGATCTGATTTATAACCTGGAAACCTCGCTGATGGACTTCCTGGATAACTTCCCGATTAAGTGGCTGGGACTGGTTTTAAAGTTAAAACTGATCCCATTTGGTCATCGGGTATCCAAGCCGAGCGATACCACTGAGCATGCAATTGCCAGATTGCTACAGCAACCCGGTACTGCCAGAACCCGCCTTGGACAGGGCCAGTATCTCACCCGCGAGCCTGGCAGCCTGCCGGGAGAGCTGGAGCAAACGCTGGAAGATGTACTGGCAGCAGAGCCGGTGTTCGACAATATCTGCCGTGCTCTGGGCGAAAAACGCAGCTTTACCCAGTTAGATAAACTGGCCGACGAAGCCCTGGCGAAGGATTTAATCAGCGAAGCAGAAGCAGAGCTGCTCAAGCGCACCGAAAAAGGCCGCGCCAAGATTATCGCGGTAGATGATTTTGCGCCGGAAGAGCTGGTTGCCGCAATCAGATAGCCCGGCATTGACCGTTACTAAAAAAGGCACCAGATGGTGCCTTTTTCGATTCTATCTGCACTAAAAAATAGGCTCCAAAGCCTAGCGCTTTAAAGCCATTTCGAATAATTGCTGTTTTTCTGTGGCGGAGATAAACGACTGGTTAACGCCATTGATCTGAATTTGCCGCAGCTGTTCATCACTTAACTGAATAACGTCTTTGGCCACCTGGTATTCATCGCCAATATCGATAGCCGATACACCCGGATCATCGGTATTAAGAGTCACTTCAACGCCTGCTTCTAAAAAGGCTTTGATCGGGTGATTGGCGGTATCTACCACGGTTGCGGTTTGATAATTGGATGTGGGGCAGCTCTCTACACCTATGTTGTGCTCTACCAGATACTCAAGCAGCCTGTCATCGTCTTTGGCGGCTACACAGTGCCCTATCCGACTGGCTCCCAGTAGTTCAATGGCATTCCAGATGCTTTGTGGGCCATCGGCTTCGCCGGCATGCACCGTAATCTGCCAGCCAGCATCCCGGGCTTGTTTAAAGTGTTCGGTAAATAAGGGCGCCGGATAACCCAGCTCATCGCCAGCTAAATCCAGTGCCGTGATATGGTCTTTATGTGCCAGCAAACCGTTAAGTTCCAAGGTGCAGGCATCCGTACCAAAAGTACGGCTCAGGATACCGATTAAATTATGCTTAATCGCAAAATCGCGACTGCCGTCGGTGCAGCCTGCTATGGTCGCTTCCACCACATCCGCTACATTTAACTGATGTGATTGCGCCATGTAGAAAGGGGAAAATCTTAACTCAACGTAGTCGAGCCCGGCTCGTTTGGCATCTTGCATATTTTCGTAAGCGATGCGGTAACAGGCGTCGGTATCTGCAAGTACAGAAATGCCATAATCCAGCCGTGAAAGAAACGCCAGTAAGTCGGCAGTCTTATCCTGGATTTGGCATAACGGACGAAGTTCGTCGAGGTCTTTAGCAGGAAGTGCAATGTTATGCCTGGTGGCAAGATCCCATATTGTTTCCGGGCGGATATTACCGTCGAGGTGACGGTGGATATCCACCAGAGGAAGCTGCGGGTCTATCACAGTGGATCAGTTGATCTGAAGCTTGTCCATCAACAGCACCGCTTGCGTGCGCGTATTGATTTCCAGTTTTTTAAGCGCCGCACTGATATGTGCTTTTACCGTTGCCTCGGTAACATTCATTTCGTGGGCAATTTGCTTGTTCATCATGCCCGCACGTACGTATTTCAGCACTAATACCTGCTTAGGAGTAAGTTCTTTAAAGCGCTCGAGCATGTCGTTCATATTGCCACTGTTGAACGTCATTTTTTCAGCAATATCAGCAGGCAGCCACTGTTCACCGCTAAGCACTGTATTAATGGCTTCTGCAATGATTTTCGTTGGCGTGGCTTTGGTGATGTAACCTTTTGCGCCCAGGGTGATTGTCTGTGAAATTACATCGATATCGTCATTGGCCGAAACCATCACAATAGGTAACGCCGGATAACGTTCTTTTACCGTAGCGAGCGTTTCGAACCAGTTGGCGCCCGGCATGGATAAATCCAGTAGCAGCAGGTCAACATCTTTACTGCGAGCCAAAAGTTTAATTAATGCATCCGTCGATTCAGCTTCAAGAACTTCCAGTCCTTCAAACAGCGGGGATAACGCGCCTGATAAAGCTTCCCTGAAGAGCGGATGATCGTCGGCAATTATAAACTTCATTAAATCGGTGCCTTGGTGGCTGTCATTATTATCAATCGGTATAGGTTAATACTAAAGATTAAACGATTGAAGTAAAGAATGCCGTATTACCGAATTTTTTTATATACAGGCTTGGTTTTCTGCCGCCACCGGGTAAAATTGCCGCCCAGACTGCTACTAAAGAAGAATTTATCGTGTCGAATAAAGACAATCTGTTTGCTTCGCCTTTAAAACAGGTCAGCGATTTCCAGTTTGATGATGCCGTTGCGGATGTATTTCCCGACATGATTAGCCGCTCTATTCCCGGTTACCAAACCATTATCGAAACCATAGGTCAGCTGGCAGCCAGCCACGTAAAAGCCAATTCTAACGTGTATGATCTGGGCTGCTCTTTAGGTGCTGCGTCATTTTCGGTGTCACGCCATTGCCCCGAAGACCACTGCAACATTATTGCCGTGGACAGCTCGGCGGCCATGGTTGAGCGTTGTCAGCGCAAAGTTGAGGCCTTTCAGTTGCCCAACCCAATCACCGTAAAGCAGGGATTTGCGCAATCACAAGACATTTCGAATGCGTCTATGGCGGTGATGAATTTTACCCTGCAGTTTATTCCCCCACCGGAACGCGCTGCTATTATTAAGCAAATCTACGAAGGCCTGCTACCGGGCGGCATTTTTGTTATTTCTGAGAAAATTCGCCACGATGATGACCGTGGCAACGAGGTAATCAATGATTTGCACCTGCAGTTTAAACGCCAGAACGGTTACAGCGAGCTTGAGATCAGCCAGAAGCGGGCGGCGCTTGAAAATGTCATGCTTATCGACACCTTTGATATTCATCAGGCACGGCTCAAAGAAGCGGGCTTTGCTGATGTGGTAATGTGGTATCGCTGTTTTAACTTTATGTCACTGGTGGCAATTAAATAACCCGGGTTAACTATTTATGTCTGCATCTGAACTCTTTCACAGCTGTTATAAAGATCTGCTAAACGGACCTTTGTCACACTGGCTAAATACCCTGCCCCGGCAAATGGATGAGTGGTACAGTACAGCGCTACATGGTGAGTTTAAAAAGTGGCAAAAGCTAGTTGCCAAACTGCCAGCCACTGAGGCCAGTACACTCGACTTTAAAGAGTCTGTCACTATAGGTACCGAAGCAGACATCGATACCTACACCCAAAAGCAGATTGAAGGGTTACTGCGCCAGTTTATGCCATGGCGTAAGGGGCCTTATCACGTTCATGGCATCCACATTGATACCGAATGGCGCTCCGATTGGAAGTGGGCTCGGGTGTTACCACACCTGGCACCACTGGCCGGCAGACAGGTGCTGGATGTAGGCTGTGGCAGTGGCTACCACCTGTGGCGCATGCATGGTGAAGGCGCCGCCGGCGTTTACGGTATCGACCCTACCCAGTTATTCCTGATTCAGTTCTTAGCAATTAAGCATTTTATCGGCCAGGCTCCAGTGCACTTTTTACCCCTGGGTATTGAACAGATGCAGCCGGTGGGCGCATTCGATACGGTCTTTTCGATGGGCGTGCTTTATCATCGCCGCGACCCCATGGAGTTTTTACAGCAGCTTAAATCACAATTACGCAAAGGCGGCCAGTTAGTGCTGGAAACCCTGGTGGTTGATGGTGACGAACAAACCGTATTAATGGCGGGCGAGCGGTACGCGCAAATGCGCAATGTCTGGTTCTTACCCAGCTCTAAGGCGCTGTTAGTGTGGCTGCAGCGGCTTGGTTTTACCGACTGTCAGGTTGTGGATGAGTGCGTCACCAGCACCGATGAGCAGCGCGCTACAAGTTGGATGACCAACCATTCCCTGGTGGATTTTCTTGACCCGAATGACCCTTCTAAAACGATTGAGGGTTACCCCGCCCCTAAACGAGCAGTGATTATAGCGAATAAGGGATAAACCGATTCTTAAAGCATGCTGACACCTGCATTCGATCGCTTTTTGTGCAATCATAACCAAAAGGGAGCGTTAAGCAGTAATTATCGACTGAATTGGCACAAATGTTGTAACAAAATTACAAGTATGCTGTGCGAATCATCAATAACTAAGGCAGCTTTATGGACATTTCTACATTTCTTGCGGTGCATCAACTTCCAGAGAGCTACCGCGACATTGCACAAAAATGGTTCATCCCATTAGCAGATGAAATCCATGAGCACCAAAATAGTGCAAAGAAGCCATTTTTCGTTGGTGTGAATGGTTGCCAGGGCTCGGGAAAATCAACGCTGTGTGACTTTTTAGTGTTCTATCTGAGCGAGTTTAAAAAGCTCAATGTGGTGTCGTTATCGCTCGATGATTTTTATCTGGATAAATCGAGTCGCAACGCGCTGGCCATAAAAGTCCACCCGTTACTGGCTACCCGGGGCGTGCCCGGCACCCACGATGTGTCACTGGCCCAGACTACCTTCGACCGCCTACGAGGCTATGGCACTGTCTCGATTCCACGCTTTAATAAAGCCATCGACAACCCTTTTCCGGTGGTTGACTGGCCGGTTATCCATTCGCCGCCAGACATTGTGTTGGTAGAAGGTTGGTGTTGGGGCGTAAAACCACAAACCAAAGCCCAGCTGGCTGAGCCGGTTAATGCACTGGAGCGTGATGAAGATCCATTAGGTACCTGGCGTAATTACGTTAATAAACAGTTGGCAGATTCATACCAGGCCCTGTTTGAACAAATGTCTTTCTGGGTAATGCTCAAAGCGCCCTCTTTTGATCAGGTATATAACTGGCGAAAAGAGCAGGAACACAAACTGGCTGCTAAACTGGGTTCATCTGAAGCGCACAGTGGCATTATGACCGACCTGGAAATCGAACGGTTTATACAGCATTATCAACGCTTAACAGAGCAGAGTCTGGAAACATTGCCGCAGCAGTGTAATTACGTTTACCATCTGGACGAAACCCGTCAAATCACTCATGTAGAAAAGGCTGTTTAATGGATCAATCAAGTACTGTGATCTTTACTGACATGGACGGCACGTTGCTGGATCATCATACCTATAGTTTTGCCGCCGCCCAGCCCACCCTGAATGCACTGGCGGAGCGCGGAATACCGGTGATACCCAATACCAGTAAAACCTTTGCAGAGATGACCGAGCTACGGGAAAAGATCGGTTTAAACGGCCCGTTTGTGGTTGAGAACGGCGCAGCGGCTTATATTCCACACGGCTTTTTTAAACAAAAACCGGCCGGTACCATCTGGCAGGACGGTTTTTGGTGTAAGTCCTTTATTTCGTCAAAGGGCTACTGGTTAAAATTACTTGAAATTGTTAAAGCTGATTTCGCCGGTGAATTTACTCACTTCAGCGAAATGAGCACCGAAGATTTAATGGCTGCCACCGGTTTGAGCGAGGATGAAGCCCGCTTAGCAGCCAAACGCCAATTTGGCGAACCGGTAATGTGGCTTGGTAGTGATATTCGCAAAGCCGAATTTATCGAGTCAGTCAGAGAACGTGGCGCGACACCGCTGGAGGGCGGGCGTTTCATCCATATTTCCGGAGACTGTACTAAAGGTAAAGCACTAAGCTGGTTTATGGAGGAGTATCGACGTCAATCGGCGGTTACTGCAACGTCTATTGCATTAGGTGATGGCAAAAATGACATCGCCATGATGGAAGCTGCCGATATTGCCGTGCGTATCGCGTCACCCACGCATGAACCTCCCCCACTGGATAAAAAAGATAACGTATATACCAGCACAAAACTTGGCCCTGAGGGCTGGACAGAAACGCTTACACAATTGCTTTCATTGAAAGATTAGGAGGACACATGGCCGATTTTTACCAAAACGGTGTCGTGACAACGCTACACAATCTCGCCAGCCGCTCGACTGAAGCACTCGAAGCTGAGCTGTTACGCTTTTCTCAGAAACGTCCGATGGCACTTATCCTGCCATCATTGTTTTCAGAGCTTGAAGGACCGGCATTGGGCCACATCGTTGACGAACTAACGAATGTCCCTTACCTGTCTGAAATTGTTATCGGACTGGACCGGGCCAACCTGGACCAGTACCGCCATGCCCAGGGCTTTTTCAGCCGCCTGCCGCAACACCACCGTATTTTATGGAATGATGGCCCACGATTAAAAGCCATTGATGAAGAGCTTCAGGCTCTTGATCTGGCACCAAAGGAACTGGGTAAAGGCCGCAATGTCTGGTATTGCATGGGCTATATTCTGGCCTCAAACAAAGCCGAATCCGTGGCCTTACACGATTGCGATATTATTACCTATAACCGTGACCTACTGGCTCGCCTGATTTACCCGGTAGCCAACCCACAGTTTAACTATGAGTTCTGTAAGGGCTATTACGCCCGGGTCGCCGACGGTAAGATCAATGGCCGCGTATCACGCTTACTGGTAACTCCGCTGCTGCGCGCACTCAAGCGCACGCTGGGTGACAACGAATACATCGAATTTATGGACAGCTTCCGCTACCCGTTAGCCGGTGAGTTCTCTTTCCGTCGCGACGTGCTCAACGATATTCGTATCCCGAGTGACTGGGGTCTGGAAATTGGCGTACTGTCGGAAATGCACCGTAACTATTCGCACAACCGGTTATGTCAGGCCGATATCGCCGAGACCTACGACCATAAACACCAGGATCTGTCGCTGAATAACGAACAAGGCGGCTTATCTAAAATGTCTATCGACATTACCAAAGCCCTGTTCCGTAAATTAGCAACCCAGGGGCAGTCATTCAGTAATGAAATGTTCCGCTCGATAAAAGCCACTTACTACCGCATCGCACTGGACTTTATAGAGACCTATCACAACGATGCGGTTATGAACGGCCTGTCACTGGACATTCACAGCGAAGAAAAAGCAGTGGAGATGTTTGCCAGTAACATTATGAAAGCCGGTCAGCATTTCCTGGAAAATCCAATGGAAACACCATTTATTCCAAGCTGGAACCGAGTAACCAGTGCGGTACCCGACATTCTTGATCGCCTGCTCGAAGCGGTTGAAGCTGACACAGAAGAATTTAAAGGATAATCAATGACAAAACGCTGGGATTACTTACACGAAAAAATTAGTCATCATCTTCAGTTTATCTATGCAGATGTGGTAACCAGCACGCCGATTGGCGAGCTGGCCACAGAGCTGATGAACACGATCGGCCTGAACCAGGAAGATGACATAGTGATCCCCGAGCCGCACAGAAATTACTGGGATGAGCAGGATATCGTGATGATCACCTACGGTGACAGCGTGATCAACGAACACGAGTCACCCTTGTTTACGCTGTTCAGGTTTTTACATACCTACTGCAAAAACACCGTTAACAAAGTCCATATCCTGCCCTTCTTCCCGTTTAGTTCTGATGACGGCTTTTCGGTAATAAACTATTCAAGTGTAAACGAATCATTGGGTACCTGGTCAGACGTACACCGCATTGCGGCGGAATACGGCCTGATGTTTGATTTGGTAATTAATCACTGCTCCTCGCGCAGTATGTGGTTCGACAACTTTATCAAAGGCGAAGGCCCGGGCAGCGACTTCTTTTTAACTGCCGATCCCACGGCAGATTTAACCGATGTGACGCGCCCGCGCACCAGCCCGTTACTGCGTGAAACAGAAACGGCAAACGGCACCCAGCACGTATGGTGTACATTCAGCCACGACCAGGTGGATTTTGACTTTAGAAATCCCAAGGTACTGATCACCTTTATTCAAATCATCAAGCATTACATTGATAACGGCGCCAAGTTATTCCGCCTGGATGCGGTGGCCTTTTTATGGAAAATCATTGGCACTAAATGTATTAACCTGCCGCAAACCCATGAAGTAATTCGCCTGATGAGAACGCTGATTGAGCATGTGGATCCCAGTATCATTATTATTACTGAGACCAACATTCCCAATCGCGAGAACCTGACCTATTTTGGTAACGCTAACGAAGCCCACGCGATTTATAACTTCTCGCTGCCGCCGCTGTTGGTGAATACCATGGTCACCGGTGACTGTACTTACCTTAAGAGCTGGATGATGAGTATGCCACCAGCGCAGAACGGCACCACCTACTTTAACTTTATTGCCTCCCACGACGGCATTGGGTTACGCCCGGCAGAAGGCCTGCTGAGTGACGAGGAAATTGGTACGCTGGTGCAGTCGATGCAAAACTTTGGCGGCCGCATTTCGTGGCGTTCCAGTGAGCATGGCCAGCAAAAGCCTTACGAAATCAACATTACGCTGTTTGATGCCATGCAAGGCACGGTAAAAGGTCCGGATAAATTCCAGGTCGACCGTTTCCTGTGTGCTCACGCAATGATGCTTGGTATGGAAGGTATTCCAGGGCTTTATATTCACAGCTTACTGGGTACTTCCAACGACTACGATAAAGTGGCCAATACCGGCCAGAACCGTTCGATTAACCGCAAACGCTGGGATTACTCTGAACTGGAATCACAGCTCGACTCACCTTATTCGCAACATCATAAGGTGCTAACACGGTTGTCGCAGTTGATCCGCATCCGTAAGGCGCAGGAAGCTTTCCACCCTAATGCTACGCAGTTTACCTTACAGCTGGGCCCATCACTGTTTGGTTACTGGCGTCAGAGCCTGAATCGCAGACAAAGCATTTTCTGTATTTCTAACGTGACAGATGAAGAACAATCTATTTTGTTATCCGATCTGAATCTGATTGGCACCGACAACTGGATTGATTTGATCACCCGCGACCAGATAGAAGATGTATTGGGCTTTGTGCAATTAAAGCCATACCAAACGGTTTGGCTCAGCAACATGGATTACGAAGAATACCGTAAAAGCCAATAATTACTGAAAGGCTCCTCAGGGAGCCTTTTTAATGCTTCGGCGATTGCCACCTGGACTTGATTACAGCGTACAGTGGCATGACTATAAGTAAAATATTGACAGACAGTATAAATAAAAACAGGGTTGGCGAGGACTCATAGGTGTACTCTCTGCCCCTTCGGCCACTTATAGAGCCGGACTGTATTGCATTAAATGCAAACCATGAAAAGAAAATAGCAATCAGCACAGAAACAAACTCTTCCACAGGCCCCAGTGGCTTTTCTTCCTCCTTAGGCTGCTCTAGTACTTCATCAACAGGTTCTACAGGCTCAGAATAGCCTTTGAGTTTTAATTCGGCCTTTATTGATTCCACCCGCCCCGGATAGGCCTGTTTATCAATAGAGTTCAGCGCCTCACAGAGTTCATCCACACTATAGTTTTTATAATCAGGTTCCATATGTTGTATTTCTTTTTGCTTGTGCGGGCTTAAGGTTTTTCACGAGATTTAGCACCTGGCATTGGTGATAACCATATTAGTGATCATGCTTACCCGGCTTTGGCTATCGCCATCTCGTAAGTCTATATCGATTTTTCTGCCTTTTTGTAATTGCGTTCTTAAATCATCGTGAACACAAACCAGATTCAAAATAGCGGCTTTCCACCCGGCTTTGAGTGTTGGTTGATTCGGGCGCTGATAATTTGTGAGTGATAGGTCAGCGCCATCAGAATAAGTAAAAATAAGCTTAATCACCGGCTGTGAAGTGCTGATGCTATTAAAGGTAATATGTTGCAATTCTGGCTCAAAATACTGCTTTAAAGCCTGATGGTACTCCTCATCCTGCCATTGTGGATAGTTACCGAAAAACAGCGTAAATAAAAAAGAAAAGACAAACACACCAACAACAATGTAACCGTACTGTTTTATAAAAACAGCAACCAACCAGTCGGCTTTTTGTTTAAACCGCTGAGCTTTCAAGATAACCTCAACTGCAAAACACACCAGCTTTTATACCGGCAGGCAGCGCCCATTGCCAGCAAAGCCTCATCTGCCGCCTTGCTCCGTGTCACTTTGCTTTTGCAATGCTTTCTGGTATTGCTGCTCTGTAACAAACCACAAAAATGCACCAAATAAGCAGCCACCAATAGACCACACCACAGCTCCAATAAATACCTGTGCCCACTGGATTATGCCTTGCTCGTCAAACACATCGTTTACCACAAAGGTCATGACGATAAACATTGGAATACCCCAGCACAGCAAGCCTTGTACAAAGGTAAACCTTAACGCCCCCTGCTTTCTTCTTTGCTGCCAGTTTTTAAAATCCTTTTCTTTCATATTTTTTTGCGTCCTCTTGACCTTTAACCTCTTAGTACCTAGCGCACCTGGCTGGTAACCTCCAACTGCGTAGGTTTACTTTAAGGCGATACTGCTAAGTGCCATATTAGGCAGCCCCCTTACGGCTACGCCCATAAAAGTAACCAGACAGGGCAATCAACACCATTTGCACCGCAGAGGCCGGTATCACTATAAACAGATCCAGCCTTATATTGGTGTTCTTGGGCAAAGAGAATTCCATTCCCAACCAGGCACACAGCATCAGCATAAACATGCCGGCAGAAAAAACAAAAAGTGGTTTACGCTGACGGATAAAAGTGGGCTTTGTGAGCCTGACCGCAAAGAGTGTGATCAAGGTGATAACCGGCACCAGACATACAACAAAAAACGCAATAAGGTAAACCGTTCTCCAGGGCTGCTCATCCATGTTTTCTGGCACACCAACCAGGGCGTTGCACCCTACCAGCAATAAACAACCTGCTAATACTAATATTACTCTCACTCTCTACCGTCCATGATTTTTAATCCTTATTTCAATATTTTCTGAAAGTTAACCAAATAAATGCACCACCGTCCATTAGGCTTGCCACAACCGCCTCTACTATTTTCTATTGTAAACTTCATACACGTTTTTCGGTGAAGGTAATAACAGCTTGCCCTCTCTGACGCAGAATGAATTTCTTTGCACATCCAGCGGTATTCTTGGATCCCTGAACTGCAATATCAAACAACCTTCGCTATCTGCATCGGATTCAACTGTATAGGCTGTATTCATCGGTTTCTGACCGGGCCTTAGTACTGAATATACCGTCTCTGATATTACTAATTCCTGAGGCTTTAATATGGCTGAGAATTTAGCAACTTCCTCTTTAGTCATATCCGACGCTTTAAGGTTATCAATCGTTTCATCTATGTTTAGTACCCAATGACCAACGATACTGACTTTTGACTGCAGTAAGCTCTCTGCATAGGGATAGCTAACGAATAAGGCCAGACTGACTAAGAAAATCACCTGAAATTTTGATTTCATTGTGTTGTATCTCCGTGTGGTCCTTTATGCGATACATTCCGCAGGCTGAGAAAAATAGCGAAAAATCGCCTGCGCCTCACAGGTTTAAGGCACCTTCTCCGATATTGGCTCGCCA